>PJTS01000360.1_pt1 | contig 31343 bp, 23 predicted proteins | sample 1512251 | NCBI WGS metagenome assembly PJTS01 (sample SAMN08177686, study PRJNA422409) | Soil metagenome, whole genome shotgun sequencing project. | isolation source: Soil (2) enriched on wood chips: alkali lignin treatment | place: USA: Madison | collected 2015-01-15 | reverse complement strand
CTCGCTTCGCGGTAAGTCTGGGGTACAGCATGGATCGCATCTTCGGAAATGGTAATGATTGTTGGAAGGGCCATAATGGCCAGTAAGATTGCTCCATTTAATGCATTCAGCCCATTGGGTAGGTTGTTTAGGTCCGCTATTCCGGGACCAACCAATACGATCCCCAAAAAACCGATCACGACCGAAGGAATTGCTGCAAGCATCTCTATGGCTGGTTTTAAGATCGTCTTGAGTTTGGGACTTGCGTATTCGGAAATAAAAGCTGCGGTACCCACACCCAGTGGAATGGCAATCAGCATCGCACCCAAAGAAACAATCGAGGTACTTACGATTAATGGCAGAATGCCATAGGCTGGTTCTGCTGCCGTGGGGTTCCATTGGCTTCCGGTGATAAAATCCAATGGCGAAACTTCCAGAAAGAAGGCAATTGCATTGTAAAGCAACATGAAGAAAATACCACCCAAAAGTGCAAGCACCAGATATCCGGTGGACTTGAATATGATTTTGGCGATCTTATCGATGGCGACTCGTTTTTTGTACTGCATGTTATTTTATTGAATAAGGTAATAACCTGAGTTTTCGATGATCTTGGTCCCTTCTCCTTTGGTTTCAAATTGGATAAATGACAGCACTTTGGCCCATGATTTTTCGGGAATAAACTGATAGAGGGGACGTTGAAAAAAATATAATCTATTTTTTATTGCTGTAGGATCTAAGGGCGATATGGCATTGGAATCTGTATCATTTTTAATTTTCAATACTTTGATCCCCTTGTTGTCCTGAATCTTTTTGGAAATATAACCAGCACCGACATAACCGATACCAGACTTGTCAATTTTGATGGCTTCCAGAATTTGAGCATTTCCGGTCATTTCTTTAGCCTTTTGGCTATAGGCTATTTTCAGCTTCTTGCGAATAAATGAATAGGTTCCCGAACTGCTCTGTCTACCATAGATATTGATCGGAACATCCTGTCCAGAAACAGATTTCCAGTTTTCTACCTGACCGCTCATGATTTTTGAAAGCGTTTTCACATCGATTTCTGTGATCGGATTGTCGCTGTGAACAACAAAAGCGGTGGCATCTTCGGCAAAGACAACGGTTTTGAGGAGCATGTTCTTTTTTTTGAAGAGTGCCTGTTCCTCTTCGGTCAAAGGACGCGATGAGTTGGCGATATCTGCCTGTCCATTCAATAGGGAAGTAATACCAAGTCCCGAGCCCCCACCAGAGATAGCCATACTGAATGTCGGATCTGTCTTATTGTACGCCTCGGCTAGATTAACAGCAAGATTCACTTCGGTATCCGAGCCTTTCATTTTGATGGTATGATCGGTATTACCGCAGGACCATAACAGGGTACTGAAACCAAGAAGGACAGTAGAAATAAGACGATTGAAAGCCATATCATTCATTCTTACTAAGTTAAACACAAGAGGAATGATTTTGTGTTAGATTTGTGTTATCTTATTGTGAATTAATATTTTGTACACACATTACCTCGTGTCGGCTTTAATCTCTTTGGATAATACATTTAGCAAACAGCTAAATAGTGTTAAAGCGTTTTTATAAACTGAAATGATTTGATAGATTGTGGTAATTTTTTAGTTTTCATAGTAGCCTTGATATGAGCGTCTCCGGTAAGTTTTTATTGCTGTTATTCATTATTAGTTTATCGAGCTATTTGCGGCCAGTTTATGGCCAAAAAAGAAATGAATACCGGGGGACAATTTTGTCGGCTGATACAATCTTGCTGCTCCGAGGGATTAACCTTTTAAATTTAAATTCAAAAAAACATACTGTTTCAGATGAGTATGGAAATTTTGTCCTTGACTATAAATTAGGTGATACCATTGAATTTAGACATGATCACTGGGAAACAAAGCTAGTTTTTGGCGACAAGCTAACAGATTCTATCTTTCTAAAGAAACGCCCTATCGTCCTTGAGGAAATTGTGATCACAAGGAACCGACATAACAACGAAATAAATGATTTAAAAGAAATAGAAAAAGAGAAGAACAAGAAAGGTGGCATCTATTATGGCGGAAAGCCACCTATCGCACTACTGAATCCCTTTGGTGGGAAACCGATCACTTTCTTCTACGAACTTTTTAGCAAGAATGGAAAACGAGCAAGAGCAATGGAGAAGAATATTCAACTTGCGATTAAGGAAAGCAAAATAGACCGCGTCTTTAATAGAAATGCTGTTAAAATGAGTATCTCTATAAAAGACGAGGATATTACACCTTTTATGGAAGAGTATAGACCAACTTTTGAGCAGGTACAATCCTGGAATACGTATGATCTGTACCTTTATATACAGAAAAGCTATGAATCTTTTAAGGCCGTAAAACCAAAATAGTATTCCTATTTTGAACCCGAGTTGAAGACCCGTTTTAGTATTGAATGGAAGATGCCCACTGTTTGTGATTATTGCAAAAAAAAACAGGCATTTCGCCTGTTTTATACGATATGAAATCGTATTGAATATCGTTGAGATTGATTAAAATAGGAGTAGCGCGAAGATGGGAATAAGTGCGATCATTGAATACATCACCGCGACCCTTTTTTGAAGATATAAACTGATCGATAACAATAACTCACTGTTTTCAATACTTTCTATTGTTCCGCCATTGCCCATAACCGAAGGACTTACTTCAACGATTTGTCCTTGTTCATCTTCGATTTTCCAGGCCGACATCCACATATTCCGTGTACTCCATTTGTATTTTTTGTCAATTAGACTAATGGTTGCCCCTCCTGTCCAATTGTTGTATTCGATATCGCCGATTAGTTCACCCTGTTTATTGCGTATTTCAGTATATGGGTTGAAAAGACCTTTATTTTTAAAACTATATTGATCTGAGCGGATAGAGACATGGGCATCTAGTGTCCAGTCATTGGATTCCAATGAGCCGACCAGGTTATCATTGTTATATAATTTGGATTTATTTCCCAATAAATTGTTTTTCCAATTGTAAATAGATCGCTTTTCCATAATTGTCTAGTTTAATATGTTTATTTTTCAAATTAGTATCGGCGTTGGAAATTATGTTACAGATTTTTTTTAAAATGTGATAAATATCTTGTAGTCATCCATATTCTAACGGAAAGAGCTGCAGTGATGTCCGGTAAAAAACTGTATTTTTGTATTTAAAATCACATTACATTGACACATCAACAAAAGTCGAGTCAGATCAGAAAGGAGATAAATCTGTCCTATCAACAGCTTAAAGGGGCTTATCCTATATTAAAACTTCAGAATAGTATCGGATTGGCTATATTTTTAATTGCTATTGTTGCTATCCTTGCCGTATCGATAGGCTGGTACAAAACGCTTGTTCCGACCTGGCTTATGATTGTTGCGAACGCTTTTTTTATGGGGGTTCTTCATGAAATCGAGCATGATCTTATTCATTGGCTTTATTTTAAGAAGCAGAAGACTGTACACCATTTTATGCTTTTCACCGTTTGGATCTTACGTCCGCTGACAGTCAACCCTTGGATCCGACGGACCTTACACCACCATCATCATAAATTTTCGGGGACATTACACGATGTGGAGGAGCGCAGTGTGACCAATGGCGAACCTTGGACCATAAAACGGCTGTTGACAACACCCGATGTTGTTTTGGGGGGACTGCTGCGCTTACATCGTATGTTTAGTGATATGGATCGGGAAGTCAAGAATGGAAACCTGAAAGTGGAGACATCATCAAAATTGAAACAGATTATGTTTCTGAGTATTGTACCTGTGACAATTTTTGCACATGTCATCTTATATTTCTTCTTTGCGGACGCGTTATTGGATTGGTTGAATGGACGTTCTGTGGTGGATTTGAGTTTTCCACACTATGTGGATAACATGTTGATAAGTCTAAATGTGATTATTTATACGATCCTGCTACCTAATTTGCTGCGGCAGTTCTGTTTGCATTTTATCACTTCCAATATGCATTATTTCGGTGATGTAGAGGAGGGGAATGTGATTGAGCAGACACAGGTTCTCAATATCTGGTGGACATACCCGATGCAATTATTCTGTTTCTTTTTTGGCTGGACACATAGTATTCATCACTTTGTCGTCAATGAAACCTTTTATGTACGTCATATCGGTCGTAAGAAAGCACAGGAAGTCCTGAAAAAGTATGGTGTTCGATTTAATGATCTGGGCACATTCAAAAGGGCTAACCGTTTTCGGGAATTTTCGAAGTAGTGTCACTTTTCTTCCTGTATTCTTTGTAGTTGCCTTGTTGTTCAAATGCAAGTGCACCTTCTTCGCAATAAGCGGAAAGGTATACGGAGAACTTGTTGCTTTGGCTTTTGTCTATTTCCAATTCATTTAGAACCTCTGCAACGCGTTTGGGACGATGAAAGAAATTGGAGTGATAAACCAGCTGATCTAGTTTCTTATTGATCGATATTCTTTCTTGTACGTCGGGGGAGAGTGAATAAGGTGGATTAAAGGTAATATCATCCTGAAAGAAAACTTTGGGTTGGATTTCTAGGCTATGACACAGTAGCAGAAAGTTGGTCATGGTAAGATCTCGCCCCTTTTCTATACCATTCAAGGTTCCTGTCGAAATGCCTGTCAGGTTTGATACATCTCTCAAAGAATAATAGAGTTCATTACGCTTTGTGCGAAAGCGTAAACCAATCCATTCCAGTCTGTGTTTGTTGTCGTCCGTCATGTAACGAATTGAATAACAATTTGTGCAAAAAATAGTTTATTATTTTGTTTGAAAATTTGCAATTATATTTTTTTTCTCTATATTCGTTATAACATGTCATTAAAAGAATGTATGATGTTGTAATTGATTTTTATGTATATTATTTAACCTTTTTGTTTTTAATTTATATTTTATATAAATATTTATTCTTTTATTGATACTTTGTTGAGGTTCTGTTTTCTTTTTATCAATGTGTTTAAAAAATTACAAAATAGCCCTATATCCATGTTCTAGAGGTAATCTAGCGCAGACCAATGAAAAATAAATTAAGATAAAAGTCGACTTACCCAGCTTCGGTTTTCTAAAGAATCCGTCAAGTTCCGCCGAGGCTGCGGTAAGTTGCGTGAAAAAGTAAAAATTACATTGCTTGGTTGCATACTGACTTACCCAGCTTTTTGTACCCCCAGTTATCCGTCAATTTCCATAGATGCTGAGGTAAGTAGCTTGAAAAAGTAAAAAAAAAGTAGCACTCGCAGCCGACTTACCCAGCCTCGGGTCCCCATAAGAATCCGTCGAAGTTCTTCCAAGGCTGAGGTAAGTTACTTTTTTCTACTTTTGGTGGTGTTCGTAATCTCCCTGCTTTTCGTGTTCTTTCTTCGCCATAAGCGCCTTGATAAACAGTGAATTATTTATTGGCCAGTATGCGCTTTGCGCTATCAGAAGCAATGAGCAACCCTGTCGCTAGCATAATAACATCTTTTAATACCAAACGGCCTGCTGCGGATAGGTAAGGGAAGCCAACGTTTGGTGAAGGGAAATCACCATCTAGTTTTGGTACAAAGGTCTCAGGTGTGGTTATGAGAAATGTTAGCGTCACGATGGACATCCCTATCGTAAATAGGGCACCCCATAAACCTATTTTTGGAAACCAGATTCCCAATAAAGTCATCGAACCGATGACAACAATCACAAAACCCAACAGATAAGCAAAGGTGTATGTCCCATTTTGCTGATGCCAGTTTATATTTTTCTTCACCATCAGACCTTCTGGGTTTTTGAATAGCTGATATTCGGGAACCAGTTTTCCATTTTTATCCTCGGCATATTTTCCGGTGCTGTGATAAAAGAAATTCATAAAAGGGCTATTGATGACAAATGGAACAATGCCATCCGCTTCATATTGGTACGCTTTTAAACCGCCTATCCAGGCCATGACGATAAATATCGCGATGCGGGCAAAATTGATAAAGCTGTTTTGGCTTGTGGCGAGCATGTTTACTATTTTTTCCATCTTGTTTTGTTTGATTAAAAGATAAAGCAAAATTAGATAGGATTAGGTCGTCAAAACATGGACAAATAGGGTTAAAACATAGACTTTTGGGCAACAATAGAGAGTCCGACCTCTTCGCGAAAGACTTTTGGGGATACACCGGTCATTTTTTTGAAAAATCTACTGAAATAAAACTCATCCAGGTACTGTAGTTCTGCCGCAATTTCTTTGATGCTCTTCGGGGTCAAGTGAAGAAGTCTTTTGCTTTCGAGCACAATACGTTCTTGAATAAGTGTGGAGGGGGATTTGCCCCATCTTTGTTTCACTTTTTTTGTGAAAGCAGCTGAACTCAGATTGTAGTATTCAGCGTAAAAGGATACACTTTTATGCGTTTTGTACTCATTTTCCAAAAGTTGTTCAAAACCGTCGATAGGATCCTTACGTGATGTGGTTGGCAAGGATAGTTTATTGGTCAATATTTTCTGTTTGCTTGCAATGGCAAGGATGAGCTGGAGGTAGGTCTTTGTAATAGCCTGATCAAAGGAAGCGGACGAATATTTTAGATGATCTATTTTGTCTATGATCGCAGCAATCTCCTGGAAAGCCTCTTGTGTCAATGCGACATGTGGTTGCTGGTAGATGTTGTTGAATAATAAACCATTACAAGCTACCTCGTCCTTATGATACTCGATGCAATAGAAATCGCCATGAAATTTTAAAACCTTCGTATGGTCAGGTAATTTTTCTTGAACTGAAAACAGTTGAAAAGGAGATAGAAATAAAATGCTTTTCGCGGCAGATCGATAAGGCACCAGGTCTATCGAAAAATGAAGTTCTTGTTCCATCAAAATAATGAAGTAGAACGGTTCTGTCAATTCCAACTGTGTGGACAGGGTTTCCGGGATTCCAACTTGAATAAGTGAAGACGTCATAGGAGTAAAATACAAAATTTTTATTTAGGGCTTTATATTGTATAATCGTCATCATGTAATATTCGTAAATTCGAGGTCTCCATTTGTTTATAAATAGCTGAACTGTTAAAGGCTTTTCAATATATCGAATAAATATTCCTTTAAAACGAATTATAAATAGGGGCTGTCGAATATAAAACTAAGCATTATACATGCTAGGAAAAATACTAGATTTAAGATGGATTTATGTTTTGAATACAAAAAATAAGAAATATTGATGAGTTGATATACGATTTAATAAACTACCAATAGAAGAAAGAATGAAAAACATATACCTATTGCTGTTCCTGGTTTTTATCGTACAGTCCTGTGAAAACAGCGCGCAAAAAATAACGGTGAACGGAGCACAAAAAACACTGGAAGCCGGAAACAGACAAGTTCAAAAGGATAGCGGTTATGTAAAAATGGAAACGGATGAAGAAAGAATAAAGGATGAGGAAATCGCAGGCAGCTTATCATCGAAGTTTGATGATGATACTATTCCTGATCATTTCAAAATCGTAAAAAATGAAGATGAAATCGTCCAATCTTTTCTTTCAGCTAATTTATCCGCGATAAAAAGAGAAGTCAATATAAATATTCTGAATAATAGTGTTTTATATAATAGGGAGGGTGTCGATTATTGGACGTTTTTTAAATTCATAAACAATAAGATCCTTGAAATAAGAGTTGAATATCCGGATCAGAAATCGGTACCGAATATATCTGGAGAGAGGAAAGATTTGGTTGAAAGAATAAAATATCGATTTAATGTCGAAAACCGCAGGATTCAAATCATAGGCTATGATCTGAGTTATCGGAAAGACGCCTTCTTTATTACAAAATCTATCAATTTCATTACCGGAAAATATATCGTTATCCGGAAAGAAAAAGGGAACAAAGATGTTGTTACTGATGGCTGGTCTACAGAATTTGAAAATACGATCTATAGCGAAGACTGGAATTTACCATTTTTGCGGGATAAGATCTTTTGGGTAGGGAACGACATGGAACCGAGTTAAAACCAATTTATTGAATAGTAATAGGTCTCAATTTTATAGGTTCTGAAAATTATTCTTTTTTATTTTCAAAACTTGATTGGCGGTAATTTGGCTGTCTGAGATCTGTTTTTGGATAGGATCTCGTCTTATTTGTATTATATTATAAATATTTATGATAATATATTTGCGCAAAAAATGTATTTAATTTGATAAATATATTTGTGTATATAATTTTAAAAAATTATATTTGTATTAACGATAGCCGATAACTAAATATGAATAACAGCGATGGACTATTAAAATGGAAATAATTGTTGTTCATTAATTAAAAACCAATTCATGAGAAAATTAAACCATAAAAATATCGTAAAGTCTCCAGAATAAAATTGAATTCGATTTTATAGACTTATTCTAATGCCCTATGTTGATAAACTCGATTATTGGCTTTTACTGCTGCTTAAAGCATAGGATGAATAAAAAGGTAAATTATTTGAAAGATTGAAATGGACTCTGTTTTTGAGTTTGTTTATGTTCTATTTTGCGCAAAAATAATGTATTATTTTACGGTATTGTTTTGTGTAAATGATGTGAACGTTCTTTGACTTATTGGTATTGAAATAAGGAGGATTAAAAATATAGACTGATCAGATTCTTGATGATCGGTTCGATTATGACATGAGGCTTCTTGTTAAGCCGTAGGGTGAGCGCAAAAGGCGACTCACTAAATACCCTTTTTAATAAAGATATTATGTATCGTAACAACTGGATTATTTTAGTTTACTGTTTTGGCTATGGTTTATAGTTAGATATGATGGTGGAGGTTGTTAGATGCTAAGAAATGTAGGGTATCTGCAACAGAGTCTCATCGTTTTACATAGCCGAAATAGTTGTTAAGCGCTATGAAATGTGAGGTGTTAACAACTTCACATGTTTCTGTCTCACACCGCACCTGTTGTTAGATGCTAAGAAATGTAGGGGATCTACAACTTGAATCAGTAAGGTGTTAGACTAAAAGTGGTGTTTAGAAGCTATGAAATGTAGGGTATTAACAACACAAGGCTCGTTAACCAATAACGAGTTATGTTTGTTGAGTGCTATGAAATGTGAGGTGTTAACAACTTCACATGTTTCTGTCTCACACCGCACCTGTTGTTAGATGCTAAGAAATGTAGGGTGTTAACAACGACAGCATCTTTGCTTGTTCCACAAGTAGGTGGTATTAGGAACAGTGAAATATAAAGTATTTACAATTACCCGGAGCCGAGTGGTTTAAGATCATAGTTGTAAAAGACGATAAACTAGGGTATAAACGACTAAAGGCACTTTTTCGATTCTTTTGATCTGGGCTGTTACAGCCAGTAAATCTACTGCGATTTGACCCCGATCTATACCTGCGATATTTTCCAAAATCAATGATAAAATTATATTGAGGCTTCTTGTTAAGCCGTAGGGTGAGCGCAAAGGCGACTCACTAAATACCCTTTTTAATAAAGATATTATGTATCCTAACAACTGGATTTTTTTTGAACTGAGATTGATGCTATAATTTGGTTTATAGTGAGATAGGGGCAGTTAGGCTGTTAGAGGTTATGAAATGTAGGGTATCTACAAGTTGGAATGTATTAATCCCAATTGTTGTTAGATGCTACGAAATGTAGGGTATCTGCAACTCGCACAAGTAGATTTCTTAGTGTCTTCAAGTTGTTAGAAGCTATGAAATGTAGGGTATTGACAACGGATAAACGACTTTTGCCGCTTTGGTACAAGGTGTTAGGTGCTATGAAATGTGGGGTATCTACAATAGAGACTCGTTTAACCAATAACGTTGTTAGATACTATGAAATTTAGGGTTTTAACAATGACAGCATCTTTGCTTATTCATAAGTAGGAGCTGTTAAGAACAGTGAAATGTGGGGTATTTACAATTACCCGGAGCCGAGTAGTTATACATTATAGTTATAAAAGACTATAAATTATGGGATGCTAACATCTACTATAGATAAAATAAAATTATACTGAGGCATCTTGTTATGCCATAGGGTGAGCGCAAAGGCGACTCACTAAATACCCTTTTTAATAAAGATATTAAGCATCATAACAACTGGATTTTTTTGAATAGAAGCTGGTGTTATATTTTGGTTTATAGTGCGATAGGGTCAGGTAGGTTGTTAGAAGCTATGAAATGTAGGGTATCTACAACCGTGTAACTGTCTAGCACCGCATCTGTTGTTGGGTGCTATGAATGTTGGGTATCTGCAACCCGTTTGATAACCACTTAAATGTTGTTAGTTGCTACAAAATATAAGGTGTCTGCAACACTTCCGTCTTATTATATGTGCTAACTACTTGTTAGAAGCTATGAAATGTAGGGTATCTACAACTTGTGATTCAACAAAGGAAGGGGAAATGTGTTGTTAGAAGCTATAAAATTTAGGGTATTTACAACACATCGTTCTCATAAACCAAAAGATTATGAGGTTGTTAGAAGCTAAGAAATATAGGGTATCTACAACCTAAAGCCAGAATCCCATCTCATAAATTGTTAGATGTTATGAGATGTAAGGCATTTACAGCGAGCTTAGAAGTTCGTCTGGCCCCTTCGTTATATCGAAGCAGAAATAAAAGACATTTTTCTTCGCAATCTTCCCATTCTCAATACCAATAAGCTTTTACCATACCATGCATAAACTTACCTCGCTCCAGTCCCCACAAAATCCGCCAGAATTACTGGGGCGCTGGTAAGTTATCTTTACTAACTATATAAACTAATTATGAAACTTCTTACACGTAATGAGGACGTAAAAAATGCGCTCCAATGCCTTCATAATGGCAATGAAAATGGACTGAAATTCTTCTACCAAAGATTCTACGACTACTTCCGCTTTCGTGCCCACCGTGCAACAGATGACGAATGTACCGGAGAAAGTATTGCACAGGAAGCCTTTCTCAGACTCTGGCTATTCCGTGAAAATGTCAATTCCGAAACCGAACTGTTCGAATTCCTTAAATCTCAGGTTAAATCCGCCATCAACGCCTTCTTCCAAAAATCACGCAATAGGTTCCACCGTAGCCTCCTCCGATTGGATGGTATCGAAGATTATCAGGAGTTTCTGCTGGGATATGAACTCGAAGAAGAGCCCGAAGTGGATATCCTCTACCTCGAACAACTGGAACTGGAGAAAAAAGAGAAACTAAAACAACTCAACCAAATCCTGCCCAACCTCAACAACGATCAGCAACTCTTCATTCGACTCTGTCTTAAGTATAGTTTTAACTATGAACGTATCGCTTACCACATGGGGGGAATATCGGATTATGAAGTCAGCCTCCGTGTAGAGAAAACTATTGAATTCCTTCGCTCCATCTTTAATAACCAAGAGAAAATGCAGTTGATAGCCAAACCTGCTGAATTTAAAATAAACAACGAAATGACAGCCGAAGAAGCGGAGATATTCCGCATGCGCTACGAACTACAGTATTCATTTGATCAGATTTCCGAAGCGCTGCAATTGGATGGAGGACAGGTGCGAAAATTATTTATCAATGCGCATGCAAAAATTAAGGCTCCAAAGAAAACAGCATAACCAAATAAACGAAAGATATGGCTACTGATACAATGGTATTGACCCGCAAAATCCAGGTATTTGTGGACTGCGATGACAAGGAAAAACGATCTGAATATTTTAAACAACTCTTTGAATGGCAGGATGTCGTTTTCCGTGGTGCCAATATGGTAATCACGCATCAATATGTGCAGGAAAATCTGAAAGATCTGATCTACCTGAAAGAGGATGTCAAAGTGAAATTGGCAGATCATGCCAAAGATGAGGCGGGGATACTCAATACTTCCCGCATGAATACTACCTATCGCCTGCTATCCGCTTACTTCAAAGGACGGATTCCAACGGATATCTTGTCGCATATAAATACTGCCTTAATAAAATATTTTCAGGCAGATCGCCTGGCCTATTGGAAAGGGGAGAAATCTATCCGCAACTATAAAAAAGATATGCCGATCCCTTTTTCGGGTAAACAGGTTAATTTCAGCAAAGATGAGAATAATAGAGATTTTAGATTCACACTATTCAAAATACCGTTTCGAACTTACCTCGGCAAAGACCGATCGGATAAAAGGGTACTGCTGCAACGGGCATTGGTGGGGCAGATTAAAGTCTGTAGCAGCGCAATTAAGATTGTTAAAGGTAAAATATTTTTGCTGCTGGCGCTTGAACTTCCAAAGAAAATCCAAGAACTGAAAGAACATGTGATCGCAGAGGCTTCACTGGCGATTGAACACCCGATCTCGGTTATCGTAGGTAAAGAGTCCTTTCAGATCGGTAACAAAGAGGAGTTCCTCTACCGGCGGATGGCCATCCAGGCTGCCCGCCATAGATTGCAAAAAGCCTCTGCTTTCAATAAAGGGGGACGCGGAAGAAAGCGGAAAATGAAAAGCCTCGAACATTATAACGATAAAGAGAAAAATTATGTGGACAGTAAACTCCACTTATATAGCCGGCGATTGATTGAACTATGTGTCAAAACGCAAGCCGGAACACTTTTATTAGTCAATCAATCGAATAAAGAGGAACTGGCTAAAGATGATGAATTTTTATTGCGCAACTGGAGCTATTATGGCCTCATCGAAAAGATTAAATACAAAGCTAAAATGGTGGGAATTAACGTTATTGTTGAATAATTGTTTCAGTTTTATCATCCCGTAGACTGATAAAACTGAAATATTCTGATTGGATAGCTGTTTATTTCATGACCAATGGACTGCTCCATATTTAATGTGAACTCATAAAATAATAGATCAAATAAAATACAATCAGCACACAAACGGCAATAATAATCGTTCGTTTGATATTGCGACCGGCAGGTGCATCATCTTTTTCTTCAACGGCTATCGGAGGTAATTTTTCCTCCTGCTTCTCATTGCTATGCTCTGGGGTGTTGAATTGATTTTCCATCTTTTTTTTTGTTGTCTCTACCAATAGAACAACTTTGAGCTGCAAATCGTTTAAAATGTTCGATTTTCGAGTTGAAAGAAGACTGCTGCTAACCTTCAAAAACGTGAGGATGTGAATAAATAAAAAACCAAAACGTTGTGTTTTTTAACGGATTTGCATACATTGCAGCTGCACTTAACACGAATAAACCTAAACAACCCGTAAACTGATGTTTACAATAGCTTTCGTGTTGGATAGGTCTATAGAATAAATAAAACTCATGAAAAGAAGAACACTCATCGGATCTTTAATGGCTGGCTGTATGCTATTGGCCATCAATCCGACTTTTGCGCAACAAAAAGCCGCAAAAAAAGAAATTGGTCTACAGTTATACTCTGTACGTGAAGAAATCAGCAAGAACCCGAATTTCGATCAAATTCTACAAAAGATCGCTGCGCTTGGTTATACTGGAGTGGAAGCTGCTGGTTATAAAGATGGTAAACTGTACAACCTGAGCCCACAGGAATTTAAAGCCAAAGTGGAAAAAACAGGAATGAAGGTATTGTCGTCCCATGCGACAAAAACATTGTCTGCACAGGAACTTGCATCTGGAGATTTCTCCGAATCCCTAAAATGGTGGGATGAATGTATAGCTGCCCACAAAGCTGCCGGTATGAAATACATTGTAACTCCTTGGATGGATGTGCCTAAGACGCTCAAAGATCTTGAAACGCAATGCCGCTATTTGGATGCTGTGGGTGCAAAATGCCGCCAACAGGGAATATTGTATGGTTACCACAACCATGCACACGAATTTAAAAAGGTAGAGGATAAAGTGATGTTCGATTACATGTTGGAGCATACCAACCCTGAAAATGTATTTTTTGAAATGGATGTTTACTGGGCAGTAATCGGAGATGTAAGCCCTGTGGATTATTTCAACAAGTACGCAGGCAGATTTAAAGCTTTACATATCAAAGACCACCGTGAAATCGGTCAAAGTGGAATGGTCGGATTTGATGCGATCTTTAACAATGCTAAAACAGGTGGACTGAAATATCTGTTCGTTGAATTGGAAGATACACGCAATGATATTTACACAGGCCTTGAGCAAAGTATCGACTACCTGAAAAAGGCTTCTTTTGTAAAAGATAGCTATTCAAAATAGCGAAAAATCGGGAGAAAATTGACGATGCTGAGACAATTGTCCGGTTGACAGATTTATTATTTTTCGGTAACTTGATCGTATTAATAAGGAATTGTTTAATCGTATTAAATCGGATTATATGAAACGGATTATTGTTGCTACAGACTATGCTGAAGAGGCAGAACATGCCTTGAATTTTATATTGGAAGTTTTTGCAGGTAAAGAATATGAGATTGTCTTATTTTCTCTCCAGAACCCTTCCATCCATGCGATGAATGCACGTCTTTCTCCCGATTCTATGTTCAAAATTTTTGAACATCAAAACAAGATTTTAAAACATAAAGCGGAGGCTATTACCCAGAAGAGTGGGGTGCCCGCCGTCCCTTATCTGGCTACTGGTTTGTTCTATGATCAGATTACAAAATGTATTCAGGAAACCGGTGCCGATCTACTGGTCATGGGTATGGCCAAACGGTCGTTTGACCAGGATATGTTGGGCAATACAACGACCGCAGCCATCAGTAGGCTAAAAATACCTATTCTCTCTGTACCATTGGGAGCACAATTCACTGGCCTAAAACATATTCTCTTTGCCTGCGACATCGTTCGTGGTGTCCAAAAAGAGATCCTAGAAAAAGTTAAAGATTTTGCAACTGACTTTAATGCTGTCCTAGAGGTGCTCAATATCCGTAAAACCGTCGAACAGCTAAACGAGGAAAAAGGTAGTGCTACCCGCGAAGCCATCAACGATGTGATGGGGATCGTCAGCTATTACTATAAAAATGTAACTTCAAATGAAGTGGTGAAAGCTATTCGTGATGAGGTCAAAGAAAGCCATACGGACCTATTGGTCATGATTCCTTATAAATATGGTTTCTGGAGCTCGTTGACACATCGCAGCAAAACACGGATGATGGCCTCTGGCCTCGATGTTCCATTGCTGACAATATCAATATAGCTCAATATCCGGCGGTTACTTATAGTGCCTATAAAATTTGTTGTTGAAAAGTTCTGACGGGTCGTATTTTGTTTTGGTTCTGAAAAAACTGTCTGCTTGTGGATAGACTTTCCTCATTTTGTCTTTTGTGATGTGTAAACGATAAGGAAGATAATAGGTTCCTTCATTTTTAATAGTTGCATCAACCAAAAGATCTGTGAGTGTCTGCATCTCGGCTTCTTGCTGTGCTGTTTTTTTCTGATTAAACAGCAGTACGAAACCGAAAACATCTTCCTTGGCATAGTTTAGGTAAGCATCATCGTCCCGATTGACCGCACGGATCGTAATATTTAGTAGATCTAGCTTTGATTTTAATAAGATAGGTTTTATATCCTGAATGAATTTCATGAAATTTCGTTCAGGAATAAAATATTCGTGGAGCAGATCTGTCGATGTGGTATCTTTATTTTCAATCAAAGAGACTTGGCTATCCATGATCTCATTTCTGGTGAAGGTAAGATGCCTTGCCGGAATAGCGGAGGATGTCTCAAGGTCCCAACGGAGCCGCTTTCCATATTCGTTATTGACGCTGCCCCGAAATATCAGTCTCTTGGTTTCTTCCATTTTCTTGCTCCGTTGAGCCAGCTGTATCGGTTGTTCTGCCGTCTGCTCAAAATAGTTGAGTGTAGCCTCCGCTAGAAAATTCTTGTTAGAGACGCGTAACCGACCAAAAACTAGATCGACCTTCGGGTTGTCAAGAATATATTTTTTATAGTATTTCGTGTAATTTTCGGGTGCTAAATTGATGTAATGAAATTTTAAAGATTGATTATTGACGACTTTAAGTTTCACGTCGAGTATAATACCAAATAAGCCATATCCACCAATCACATGATGGAAAAGTTCGCTATTTTCTTTCCTACTGCAAAGGAGCACCTGACCTTTGGCATTCATTAATGTAAAGGAAAGTACACTGGAGGCTAAAGGTGGCGAATTTTTTTGCCATCCATGTCCATTTACACTGAGCGAGCCTCCAATAGAAAAAGAACTAAATGCTTGCATCACCGCAATTGATTTGCCATAATGATCTAAATAGTGAATAGCATCTGACCAAAGTGCTCCCGAACCGACTGTCAGTATATTTTCAACAGTATCCAGCTCCATGTGATTGTATGGGAGCATATTGACTACAATTCCATCGGGATACATCGTATGACCACCCATACTGTGACGCGCCCCTGCGACGGAGATTTTTAGGCCCTTGGCATTTGCATACTGCAGAATTTGCCGCAATTGATTTTCGATTGCCGACCTGTCTTTTGGAATGGCAATGATGGTGTCGACTTTGGTTGGGTTTAAGGTACTGGCATCATCCACATAATGAGGCGGAAGTGTCCTGTGGATGTCTGTTTCTCCCCATTTTGTTCTAAGGATATGGACAATTGGAAATGCAATAATGCCAAGAACAATAACTATAATAACGAATGAAAAAAGTTTGGTTTTTTTAGTTACACGCATTGGCTTTGATCAATTAGATATCGCGCAATATTGCAAAAATATTTCACCACCAAAATAATATAAATTTATTGTTTTTTAGTTCTATTTTTATGGAGAAAGTTATTTAACCGGATTTTATCAAAGTCTTTCAAAAAAAAATAATATGTGTTATGGAATTCTGCCGCCCGCCGCATCCCTGTTCAAATTATTGCTTAAAAAGATGATAAAGTATACCTGTTTGTTCCTATTTGTTTGTACTACTCAGGCGCTTTTTGGCCAGGTGAGCCACTACGAAGGCAAGATTACAGATGCCAGTGGAAAACCTCTTAAAGATGCTGCCGTGATCAGAGTGTCCGATAAGGTGCTGCTCAGTTTTTATGAACCGATTAATAGTATAGGTCGGACTGTAGTACACTCCGATGCCAAGGGCGTATTTGGAATTAACCTCAATGACCGGGATAAAATACAGGTGTGGAAATATCCAGTTCAGCTACCAACGACTTACCTATTATATGAGTTTCGGTCGGATCCATTTGAGAAGTCTGGAGGTTATCTTGTTGAACTCGTAGCAGCGAAAGAACAGCATACTGATGTGAATTTATTTCCAATAGATAGCTCAATCACAACAGGTTCCCCTAGACCGGTCGTCTTTAGAAATAATGGTGGTTCTTATTACAGCCTCGAGGAGAAGAAAAATCGAGTGTATATTCATCAGAACCCGACGCCGGGATATGGACTCCTAGATATTAATCTGACACTTGGTGGACTAATTAGTAAAGCGGATGATCGTGTAAAGCTGCAAACTGATTATATACAGGGGCATGCCGTCGGAGGGAAATTGGTTGCTTCGAATGATGTGCCTTATAGTTGGGGTCCCTCGGCTACCCAGGCGGGCCTACCTACAGTTTACAACAACAAAAATATCTACCGGAACGGTTACCAAGCGTCCACGACCTTGGATATGACCTACAAACAGGATGGGCTGGGGAAATTTTATGGTGAAATCGAATATACCAAGAAACAGGGGGTATTTTACCCAAACAAAACTAATTCATGGGGCGCGCAGCTGAATTACTCTCCTCAATTGGGGGCTGGACATCGTCTCCAGGTATTGAATAAGTTTAATCAATCCGATGAAAAGATGCCTATGATAGGTAATAACTACGCCAATGTCCTTATGGGAGCCTATCTATCACCAATCAATTTTGATGCTAAATCACAACCGAATGTTGTTATTTCCGATATATATGCCAATCCCTGGTTTCTATTACAAAATAATCGCGATAATCAATTTAATCAGAAATACCTAGGCACATTGAAATATGATTGGGATCATAGCCGATTTTTCTTGGGCGCACAGCTCAACTATCAATACCAACAAAATACACTAGACTATGGTCTTGTTGGGAACATAGCCAGAGGGAACCAAGATATATTTGTCAACCGTAAATTAAAGACAAAACTCTTTGATACGAATGTACAGGGTAAGTATTATTTGGCTAAAGACAAAAAGTTGTATCTACAGGGAAATTTTTGGTACAAAAACCAATGGATGTCTTTAGATCGTTCTGTGGAGGCTGTTGCGCCAGTATCCTTGTTGCACCAATCCTCAGAATTTCAGGCTGGATTGGTAGCGAAGGAATTCGATGGAGATAATGGCAACTGGACCTTTGACCTATTGCCAAGTATCCTGATAAGCAACAAAAGTAAAAATAAGACTGCCTTCAATTTTGTTGGCCAATTGGAAAGAAGATTTGATTTTGATTTGTTTGATTGGGGAAATATTATCACCAATGTATGGGGGCAATTCAATCTTTCACATCTTGAACCCAACCAAATCAATAATGATATACAATTTAGCCTGATGCGATATTCCATCAAGGATTTTCAATCCTTCCTACCCGTGGACGAATTGCTATTGCGGGATCCTGTGGATAAATTGCAGCGGAAAATCAATTATGAGTTTGGTGCCTCACTCAAACGACAGCTATTGACCCTGGAGGGAAATTTTTATCAGTTTTATGTGAAGAATGGCTATGTCCCACTTTGGCAAGGTAATCAATATCGCTTGAACAATGCCGTCGATTATCAACAAAAGGGATTCAGGATTGCTATTTCTTCTCATTTTGGAGTCTTCAATAGCCCGTTGAGATGGTCTCCAAGACTAGACTTTCATCGTTATGTCAATAAGGTCGATAAAATTAATGTGGAGTCTGATCGAATCCAAATAGCTGGTATGAAGGAAATCAGTAAAAACTATGTCGTTGGTCAACCGATTGGAGTGATTATGGGAACTGCATATGAACGTACTACTGATGGGCAGCTACAGATTGATAAGGATGGCTATCCCATTGTAGCTCCTGAGCAAAAGATTCTGGGAAACCCAAATCCTGATTTTGCTTTGATCTTTGGTAATGCATTACAATATAGAGGAATCCGTTTTGATTTTGATCTCGAATGGAGCAAGGGGGGCAAAGTGTGGAATGGAACACGACAAATGCTCAATTATATGGGGCGCTCAATGGAAACCTCTACAGAACGATTGCTTAAAGATCAATTGTTTACAGGGATTGACCCGCAGGGAAATGGAAACAGCAAATTGGTTGACTATTATGATCCAACATTGGGTACCGAAAATAATAGATGGGTACGTTATGGCCTATCGGGTGTGGCTGAAGATGTCATCGAAGATGCAAGCTACTTACGTCTTTCTAGCGTAAATCTTTCACGTAGTTTTGATCTATCCTGGCGATACCTCAAAAAAATTGATTTGACCTTCTATGCCGAGAACCTGATGTATTGGAGTAAATATAAAGGGAATTACCCTGGAGCATCCCTGCTAGGGCAGCGTAATGCCGTTGGCTTGGATTACTTTAACTCGCCATTGATGAGGACTTTTGGTTTTAACGTAGTACTGAATTTTTAACCTACATGCCATGATTAACGACAACCTAATTACAAAGGGAAAAAAGCTGGATAAACGATCTGTATCTGAAACTATATCGCGTCTAAGCAAAAAGGAAATGTTCTTTAACCAAAAAAAACATGGCCGGTCTTTTCTAAATTCTTTTTTTACAATAATATATGTGTTATGTACAACTTTGGCTTTTGGTCAGGTTGAGGTAATCCGTGATAAAATAAATGAGTACGCGGATCTTCTACCGTTGGAGCGTGTATATGCACATACAAACAAGACTATTTTCGCACCAGGAGAAACAATTTATTTTACGACTTATCTATGTAATACTGCTTTCGGTGTATCCAATCAAAGCGATATTGTTCTTGTTGATTTGATTGCACCAAATGGACAGGTCATTCAGCATAGGCAATTTGCTGTAAATACCATTTATGCCAAGGGAAGTCTCCAATTAGGGGGACAGCTTGCAGGTGGGATTTATAAATTGAAAGTGCAAACTCCTTGGATGATCAATTTCCCAAATCTCGCTTATGAGAAAGATATCACCATCATGCGGACCAATCCACCACGACTCATCATGCAGTTGGAATTGGAAAAGGAATCTTACGGGAAGGGAGAAACAGTCGCAGCAGATTTTGTAGTCAAAGATCTGGGAAATCATCCGCTTTCAAATCAGTCTTTTGTTTATGAGGTAAGTATTGGTGGCGAGTTGTATCTTTCGCAGGATAGCAAAACTGACCATTTGGGTAAGTCCCAAATAACATTTGCATTGCCAGCAATTCTGAAAGATCAACACGTGAGCCTGAATGTCCGCTTTGTACATCAGCAGCAGATAGAGTCGATATCTAAGAACGTCCCTATTATTCTTGAAAATATCGATGTTCAATTTATGCCTGAGGGTGGTTATCTGCTCGGAAATTTTTCAAATGTGGTGGCCTTTAAAGCGTTGAATGCGGAGGGATTTCCAGCTGATATCGAGGGAACCATTTACGACGTTCGTGGGAATGAGATCAGCAAGTTTTCCTCCTTTCATCAAGGTATGGGCAAGTTTTCATTCATCCCCAAAAAAGGACGAGCCTATTATGCTCAATTGGAAAAGCCTTATCGAGCAAATAAGCAGATCACATTGCCGACAATGAAACCTGATGGTATAAAGGTACAGCTGGACGAGCAATCAAAAAATGAATTGAGCTTGCAGGTCATCAGTAGTATGGATAGCCGAGTAAGTTATCTTATCCGTAAGGAGGACAAAATCTTTCATACAGGTGAGCTTGCAGTAACTAAGGGTATAAATTCGCTAAAGGTATCAAAAGAAGCTTTACCACAGGGGGTGCTAAGCATCTCGATCTTGCAGGGAAGACAAATTCTGAGCGAGCGCTTATTCTTTAATGCAATAAACGATGGATTACAGATTCATGTAACGAGCGATAAAGCGATCTATAAGACTCGGGAGGATGTGAAGTTGACGATTGAAACTCGCGATACTCGGGGCGAGGCTGTCCCAGCAGCGATATCACTGGGTGTCGTTGATGATAAGATTTTAAGTTACCTAAGCGATAAACAGCATGATATACTCTCCTGGATGTGGCTGGGAACTGCTGTCCAAGGTGACATCTATCAACCCGCATTCTATTTTGATCCAACCAAAGAGAAACGTACTCAAGCCCTAGATATGCTTATGCTGACACAGGGTTGGCGAAATTATAAGTGGGATAAGGTGCTGAGCAACGACGAGCTTACTGTGGTCAAGACCCCTCCAAATAATTTGCTTACAGGTGTAGTCTATAGACAGGGCAAAGGACGAAATACAGTATATTCTTCAAAAATGTACGTCGTTGCAGATAGCTTGTTGTATACGGTAACGCCGGATAAACAAGGACGTTTTTCGGTTCGGACAATTCCATGTGCCTTGTGGCGAATCTATATTCCGACACATCGTAAAAATGAATTTTTTTATGTTACTGCATCCCGAAATGAAGACCTCGCCTCAGTAAGGGAGAAGCGACGCGCGACTGATCCTGTTTTAGTGAAGTTTGAGACAACTCCATTAATCCAACGCGTCAATGACGAAACGCCACTTCCACCAAAAATAGAAATGGAGCCACAGGCATTTAATCGAGATGGGATCCTAGAAGAGGTGGTTGTTCTTGGCTACGACGTAGATCGCAAGCGATCATTAACGGGATCGGTGGTGACAATTAGTGGTAACGATCTCTATGCACAAGCGGATTTAATTTCGGCCTTATCAGGCAAGCTCGCTGGAGTGAGTGTCAGCCCTTCCGTTGAAAGGTCAAATGCACCAGTTGTAATTCGTGGGATGAACTCCATTGGTGGTACCGGTGGCCCTCTTTTTGTTGTGGATGGAGTGCCCTATAATGAAGCCAGTATGGCAAACTTTACTGGATTTCCGCCTGAATTGATCCAAAGCATTTCGATACTAAAAGATGCCTCGGCGACAGCAATTTACGGTGTCCGCGGAGCCAATGGTGTGATTCTAATCACAACGAAAGGTGGAAAAGGAATGGAGGGAGATGCAGCTAGTTTTTTAGGACATAGCCATCTGGTAGGGCCTCAAGAATACCTGACCTTGAATACTGTGTCACCAAAGGTTCGTTTTGATCAAGCGCAGGAGTTTTATGTGCCCAAGTATCAAAATAAACAGGCTATGATCAAAGATGATTTTAGGGATAACATCTATTGGAACTACCATATTGAGACCGATGCCCAGGGCCGTGCCCAGGTAACTTTTCCCAATGCAGATGAGAATACTTCTTATCGGATCATAACGGAAGGAATAGGTAAAAACGGTATGATAGGACGTAATCAGCAAACAACTTATCAAGTGAGAGACGAAATTGGCCTGGACGTCAAATTGCCTTTGTACGCTTCTCAGGGCGATCTGATCAACGCACAATTACTGGTTGATAATACAAGACGGCAACCGATATCAATCCGTAGTCAGGTCGACCTGGTAGGGGACAAGCTTGAATGGAAATCTGAGGGGAATATCCTGAAAATTGGCGCACAGGAGCAAAGTCAGTTGCGTGTACCACTGGAAGTAAAGCGCCCTTCAATTGACCGCGATAAAATACGTTTTTCGATCCGAACGGATTCCTCAGCCCAAGGGATTATAAAGGATATCAAATTATTCAATAAAGGCTTCCCGGTAGCGTTCGGACATTCAACATCTAAATATGTGGAACATGAATTTGAACTAAAAAATGCAGTTAAAGGCTCTCAACAGCTTTCTGTGGAGCTATACCTTAATCCATTGAAGCAAATTACGCAGGGACTAGAACGTATTGTCCGCGAACCACACGGCTGTTTTGAACAGGTATCTTCTTCGGTTTATCCCAATATTTACGCACTTTCTCTTATGCGCCAAATTAGGGCGGATGAATCCTTGCAACGCAAGACAAAAGAGTTTTTGGAAAACGGTTATAAAAAATTGGCGGCCTACGAAATTAAAGGTGGGGGCTTTGATTGGTACGGCAAACCACCCGCGCATGAGGTCCTTTCAGCTTTTGGTTTAATTGAATTTATCGAAATGAAGCCGTTTATTGCTGTGGATCAAAAGATGATCGAACGAACCAAAAATTGGCTTTTATCGAAAAAGGATGGTCGAGGTGGATACCATCAGGCTAAAGGACGGTATGCTTTTTCCGGGAATCGTGAATTGATAAATAATGCTTATATCACTTATGCTTTGAGCGTTGCGGGGCTAAGGGAGGAAATTGAGATCGAATTTCAAAATGCTTATCAGGAGGTCTTGCGGTCAAAAGATCCTTATCGTATGGCCCTCGTTGCGCTTACAGCAAGTAACCTCAATAAACTGGAGCAATTGGAGAGTCTGAAATTGCAATTAAAAGAGCTGCTCCCATTGGTCGTTGAGGGTAAAAAGGAGCTAGTAGAAGGGAGTATCACAAATTCGGATGGACGGTCATTGCGCAATGAAACGCTGGCCTGGATCGCACTTGTTTTCCAATTGGATAAAAAGCCATCCAACGAGTTGACCTTGTGTATGGAGGCGCTTGTTAAATTTGCGGACAAAGGTTATTATGGCTCAACGCAAGCAACAGGACTCGCCCTGAAAGCTGCAATAGGATATTATCAACTGTTTGATCAGGATATGAAGACGAAAAAGGGGAAGAAAATTGAATTGTGGGTGGACGGTGAAATTCTGCTCCGCGATACTACACTCCAAGCGGACTCCCTGAGCAAATTGTTTTCGCTGGAGCTGCCTGCCGGAAAGCATAAAATCTCCCTGCGCCTGGAAAATTTAGATTATGCGGTGGCTTCCTACCGATTTAATTATTTGACACTGGAACCGCCAAGTGCAAAAGATAGAACTCTGGATCTGTCAACATCTTTATCCAACAATCAGGTTCGTCTGGGTGACAATACGGTACTCAAGGTGCGGTTACACAATAAGCGGGGTAGGGCACAGGCAATGCCATTATCGAAGGTCGGTATCCCAGGAGGATTAACTCCCGAGCCTCAACAACTAAGGGATTTAATGGAGAAAGGCTTCGTAGACTACTACGAAATTTTTGAAAATTACTTGGTTTTTTATTGGCGTGGGATTGATGCAAATGAAACGAAAGAACTGTCTATAGATTTAAAAGCCCAAGTGCCAGGGAGATACCAAGGTGCCGCATCTTCGGGCTATTTATATTATACCGAAGAGCTAAAAGATTGGCAAGAAGGATTGAAGGTCGAGATTGAATAGTCTACTAAATTATTGGTACAATCGGAATAAAACAAAACCTGTCAATATACTTTTGACAGGTTTTGTTTGTATCCTATAGCTGTTTTTATTGGATAAGGGGCAAAATTTTATCCCAGATCTGCTGATAGATTTTATCATCCTGGACAAGACCTTTGTCATCGTAGTAATAATTTCCGGAATTACCGCTTCCGGCTTGAAGGCGTTCGAACAGAAAGATATTGAGAATGATTTTGGACCTTCGATCTGGAAGCGGGACGACTAGAAAATTGAAGATTCTTTTATCACCATCACGACCAAATATTGATTTGCTTTTAAGCGATACACTGGTTTGAATAAAACCTGAAGAACGGTCTAATTGAGCAATATAGTAACCGTTTTCTTGAAGTGCTTGTACGACTTTTGTATAGGTGGAATCTGCGGAAATTGTGATGGTCTTTATCCGTTCTGGATCTTGTGCAGTTGCAACATTGATCCAAAACAACATAGAAAGGGTGAATATTAGCATTAATTGTAGTCGTTGACTCATAGTTGTAAATTAAGAGTGTAAAATAATTACTTAAAGCTAATGATTTTTCTCTTGAAAGCCAATTGTGTGACTTAACTTAGCCTTTTTCCTAATATCTTTAAACTTCGTTCTACCCCATCTAGCGTAGCAATATTGGGCAGGTTGGCCCATTCCTGGAATCCCATTTTTTCAAATAAGGTGATGCTAGGTACATTGTGCGCAAAGATGAAACCCAATAAGGTATGTACGCCAAGGCTGGGGGCTTTGTATATGCAATATTGGAGAATTTGCTTGCCCAGTCCCCGGCCTCGCTGTTGTTCATCCAGGTAGATGCTTATCTCTACTGTCGCATCGTATGCTGGTCGACCGTAAAAAGACTGGAAGCTGACCCAGCCGAGGATATTATTTTGTTCCTCTACCAACCATAATGGTCTCGTTGACGGGCTGTGTTCATCAAACCATTTCTGTCTGCTTTCTACGGTTACAGGACTGGTGTCTGCAGTGACCATTCTCGAAGCAACGGTGGTATTGTATATGGCTACGATGCGAGGTAAATCTTCTTTTCTGGCGTCACGAAATACTAACTGGCTCATGTTATATGTTGTTTTAGAACTAAGGTCAAAAATATTAGTTTTACACTATAGTTGATGCTTTTTGATCAATTTTTTCCTCTGTTTATTTGGTTGCAGCTTTTTTGTGATGAGGTGATTGTTTTTATATAACAGCATATATTTAACACCGGACTCCCGGCCATTTCTTATCCGCCGGTAAAAAGAGGTAACATGAAACGTAACCTGGGCAATGTGCTTTTCAAAATGTTATAAGATGAAGGCATAATTCCAGGAAACTTGTATGATAAAAGCAAAAATTACACTAATTTGAACAATTATTTCTCTTGAATATGATATAATATGCTCATCTTAGGGTAAGCAAATAGTTGATCTGTTTGCTAAAAATTATAAACCTGAATGCAAACGGAATCGTGTGAACATATTTTAAGTGACCGAACCCTGCATTTTACAATTCCTTAAAAGTAGCTGAGTCGTCTGTGGCAGAATTGGGTAAACGGGATGTTTTGGGCTGTGACAGCTGATTTGCTTTGGATTTATCGTATCATTATGGATCAACAACAACCTAAACAATCAATTCGAATTCGCTCAATGGATGTCATGCGGGGTATGACTCTATTTCTCATGTTATTTGTCAACGATTTATTTGCGCCCGGTGTTCCAGAATGGCTGCTGCATACCAAAGCGGATGTCGACGGCATGGGGCTGGCAGATTGGGTTTTTCCGGGATTTCTTTTTATGGTCGGCATGGCTGTACCATATGCTGTGGCTGCCCGGGAGAAGCTGGGAGAATCTCCTCGTCTGATTTTTGCGCATATTGTCACCCGTACCGCGAGTTTAATCTTGATTGGTGTCTTGATTCTGAACGGTGGACGTGTGGATGCTTCATTGACGGGTATGTCTGGTTTTTGGTGGCTAGGCTTGTTGTATCTCTGCGTATTTCTGATCTGGAATAGGTATCCTACTACATCCGGGAATCAGACCTTATTTAAAGGGATGCGTCTGCTTGGGGGCCTGGGGATCTGTTATTTGGTTTACTGCTTTAAAGCTGCAGGGGGTAAAGGCTTGGAGATCGGTTGGTGGGGAATCTTGGGCTTGATCGGCTGGGGTTATTTTGCTGCTGCTACTACTTTTGTGTTAAGTCGGGGAAGGCTCTCCATTGTAGTATGCTTTTGGCTGCTGTTTCTTGTCCTAAATATTCTGTCTCAAACAGCATTCAAATTGCATATTCCCATCATCGGGAACTACCTGAATGTGCTGTTATCGGGTAATGTACCTTGCATTGTATTGGCCGGGACAATCATTGGCATATTGATCAAACGGTATGCTGCTACACCTAAGCTACTTTTACGTTGGATGCTGATTATTGGCATACTTTGGTTAGTGGGCGGGTTTGCGCTGCGCCCCTGGTTTATATTATCCAAAATTCATGGCACGCCAAGCTGGGCTTTGCTCTGTTGTGGTATCAGCCTGCTCTTACTGCTTGTTATCTACTATGTAATAGATATTCGGAAATACCATAAAGGAATATTCGTCTTCGAGGAAGCCGGAAAGAATTCTTTGACGACCTATCTCGCACCGGATTTAATTTATTTCATCTGTTGGGGATTGCAGATTCCTTTGTTTTTCTATAAACAATCGGGTAACATGCTTCTTGCTGTTGGTGGTTCACTGCTATGGGCTTTCGCCATGCTGTGGTATGCTATTTTACTGAAAAAGATAAATATCTATTTAAAACTTTAATAGAAGATCGATCCTTGTCCGCTTATTATCGTGTTAAATGGAGAATGGAATTTGGTCAATTAACTCGATAGCAGTGTTATTTATGTTGAATCTTTAATATGATGATGTGTATGAAATCTAAAAACAGTATAAATCCCCTCAAGTTAATAACCCTTGGCTTTACAGCAATAGCCTTATTGTTAATGACGGTTAGCCCACAACGGAGTTGTGCACATGGGAAAAATAAAAAAGTGGTGATCGCTTATGTTACATCCTGGTCAACAGTTGTGCCGGATCCGACTTATCTGACCCATATCAATTATGCATTTGGGCATGTAAATGACAGTTTTGATGGAGTGCGTATCGACAATGAAGCCAGATTAAAAAGTATTATAGCGCTGAAGAAGGCGCATCCACACTTGAAAGTATTGTTATCCATTGGTGGCTGGGGAAGTGGTCGCTTTAGTGAGATGGCTGCAGATGTCGTTAATCGGGGAAAATTTGCCAAGGACTGTGAGCGGGTTGTAAAGGAGTTTAAACTCGACGGTATTGATATTGATTGGGAATACCCAACCAATTCTTCCGCCGGTATTTCTGCGACGAAATCGGATACCGAGAATTTTACCTTATTGATGCGGGATATCCGGAAGGCTATTGGTAAGAAAAAACTATTGACACTCGCTTCGGTATCAAGTGGTCAATATATTGCTTTTGATCAGATTAAAAACGATGTAGACTTTGTGAACATCATGACTTACGACTCGGGCAATCCACCATATCATCATGCGAGCTTGCATCGTTCTCCCTTATCGGGACGCACGACCTGTGCTGAAGCTGTTAAGGCGCATATTGCCGCTGGAATGCCTGCCGAAAAATTGGTGCTCGGTATTCCGTTTTACGGACGGGGAAATAAAACGGATATCAAAGGGTTTATAGATTATAAGGATCTCCTGAATTTACAGGGCTTTGAACAGAAATGGGATGATGAAGCGAAGGCCCACTATCTGGTCAATGCACAGGGAGAATTGGTACTGACTTTTGAAACTCCAGAATCCATTGCCTTGAAATGCGATTATGTGTATGGACAGGGCTTACTGGGAGCAATGTATTGGGAATATGCCGGTGATACCGAAGGTGGGGTATTACGGGATGCGGTGTACAAGGGGATTATACGTTGACATAGGGCATTCTGATATAAAGCCTTCCAAAAAGAACCTAAAATACCGAAATTACTGAGCTGTTGCAAGACGTCTTACTTGCTGACGCAGTAATTTCGGTTATGGAATTGACTTCTAGCGCCTACGTTATTGTGATGACGATTAGAAGGCTGTCCATTTTTGACTGGACTGTCCAGAAGCTATTACCGTTTCGATAAATTTCATGCCCCTAGTTCCATCTGCAACGGTAGGGAAATCCAGGATGGCCTCCGAGGGACTGGTGCCGTTTATTTTTGCAAGAATTGTAGCTGAAAAATTCCGATAGATATTGGCAAATGCTTCGATGTAACCTTCCGGATGCCCTGCTGGTAAACGACTGTTGTGCTGAGCTAGAGGACTAAGATATTGTTGTCCTGCACGGAATAGTTGTGCTGGTTCGTTAAGCTGTTTCAGCAGGAGGCTATTGGGCTCTTGCTGGTTCCATTCCAAACCGGCTTTCTCTCCATATATCCTTATTTTTAAAGCATTCTCTTCGCCTGCCGCTACCTGTGAGGCAGAGAGTACGCCGGTTGCGTCATTTTCAAATCCCAGCAGGACATTACCGTCATCTTCCAGTCGCCTTCCTGCTACGACCGTACGAAGATCAGCACATACTTTGGTTATTTTTAGACCGGAAATATATTCAGTCAAATGAGCGGCATGCGTTCCAATATCTCCCATACAGCTGCTTAGTCCTCCTTTTTCAGGGTCTGTTCGCCAGGCGGCAAGCGGAGATTCGTTTTCGATCAATGTGCTGAGCCAGCCCTGTGGATATTCTACCATGATTTTACGGATATTGCCAAGCTTACCTTCGCGGACCAACTGACGTGCCTGTTTGACCATCGGATAGGCCGAATAGGTATAGGTGACGCAAATTAGCAATCCCGATTCATTGACTTTCTGCTGTAATAATTGGGCCTCTTGCAGGGAGAAGGTCATGGGTTTTTCCAGAAGTACATGAAATCCATGTTCAAGTGCAAGCATAGCAGGTTCAAAATGGGCAACATTGGGAGTGACAATACTCACAAAATGCATCCGTTCGTCAGGGGGCAACTGACTTTCGCGCAGGATCATTTCCCGAAAATTTGTATAGATTCGATCTGTAGGGAGCGAAAGCAGTTCTCCGGACTCCTGTGCTTTAACGGGGTCAGAACTTAATGCGCCGCAGCATAGTTCGACCTGTCCATCTATCCCTGCAGCCATACGGTGCACAGCGCCAATAAAAGCATTCTTGCCACCACCTATCATGCCCATCCTGATTTTTCTGATTTCCATAATAACTGTATTTTAGGTTTAGGCTGTTACTCGTCTGATAAACCGATCAATTTTCTATTCAAGTTATTATCACTACCAGCAGCAGCAAAATTGTCGAATGCGCGATCACCTACCCGGATAATATACTCTTTGATATGCTGTGCACCCTCGCGAGCGCCATCTTCTGAATTTTTAAATGCACATTCCCATTCCAGGACTGCCCAGCCCTGAAAATCATATTGTGTCAACTTGGTGAAAATTGCTTTGAAATTGACCTGTCCATCCCCAATAGAGCGAAAACGGCCAGCTCGTGCTTGCCAATCTTGATATCCACCATAAACACCTTGACGACCAGATGGGTTGAATTCAGCATCTTTTACATGGAACATTTTAATCCGCTCGTGGTAGATGTCGATGAATTGCAGGTAGTCGAGGCATTGCAGGACAAAATGCGATGGATCGTATAGAATATTTGCCCGTTTATGGTAATTTACTTTTTCTAAAAACAGGTCAAAAGTAACACCATCATGCAGATCTTCACCCGGATGAAGCTCATAACAAAGATCGACATCGTACTGTTCACAGATATCCAATATGGGGAGCCACATTTTGGCGAGTTCAGTGAACCCTGTTTCGATCAGATTGGCGGGACGTTGTGGCCAGGGGTAAACATAAGGCCAGAGAAATGCACCGCTAAAGGTTGCGAGGGCTTTCAAACCGAGATTATGGGAGGCTTTAATCGCATAATGGAGTTGCTGTACAGCCCATTGTTGTCGCTCTTTGGGATTATTATGCAGCTCTTGTGGCGCAAATGCATCAAATAATGGATCAAAAGACGGATGTACAGCGATCAGTTGCCCTTGGAGATGTGTTGATAATTCGGTGATCTCCAGTCCATAGGATTGTACGGTAGACTGGAGCTGCAGTGCATAGTCTTTGTCTTCAGCAGCTCTTTGAAGATCTATTAAGCGCGCATCCCAAGTAGGTATCTGGATGCCTTTGTAGCCGAGGGAAGCTGCCCATTTGCAGATACCTTCTAAAGTATTGTAGGGTGCATTGTCACCGGCAAATTGCGCCAAAAAAATAGCAGGTCCTTTAATTGTTGTCATAAATCTCTTTTTTAGGTGAAAAGGTTCCTTTTGTGGAACCTTATATCCGTAAGTTCGTTATTTTAAGCCCAAGAACGATCCCCTTTTTTATAAGGCACATCCCCTTCGTATCGACCTGGCGCCTGATTGTATCGCAGCGCCTGTTTATGGCCTATTTCCGAAGAGAAATAGCCTAGTAGTGTTAATTGCTTAAATAGGGTATAGTAGTGATTGGGTAAATCTCCTTTTTTGGCCATATACTCTTTTGCCTCTTTATCGATTGCTGTGAGTAGGCCAAGCCTTTGCTCAGCCGTGGCTTCCACGAATCCCAGCTTATGCATTTTATTGCATGCATCATCCAGTTTGTCCATCCCTTCAAGAAAGACCTGTTGATCCGGAGCTTCATAACAATCGTTCACCATGACCTTCATAAATGAGCCGACTTTGGCTGCTTTGGCACCCGGGCTTTTGGGGGTAGTTGGAAGTATGGTGTCTGCTACTTCGTCTAGGAATGCGATTTGCTGGGGAGTTAAATTGAGGCGTTCCTTAAGGCCGCTTTCTTTGCTGGAACTGCAGCCAGTCAAAAAAGCATTGCCACCAATCACGGCTCCACCTGTAAGCAGGGCAATCATCTTTAAAAGTGTTCTTCTTTCCATGGGCTTAGCTATTATTTTTCTTGAGCTCATTGACGGCATGGTCTACGGCCCGTGCTGTCAATGCCATATAGGTCAATGATGGATTTTGGCAACCCGATGAAGTCATGCAGGCGCCATCGGTAACATATACGTTGGGACAATCCCAGACCTGATTCCACTTGTTGAGTACCGAGGTTTTGGGGTCGTGTCCCATTCTCGCGGTTCCCATTTCATGGATGCCATGTCCCATGGCATGACCACTGTCCCAGGTGTTTACATTTTTTACACCTGCGATAGTAAGCATCGCTTT
>PJTS01000359.1_pt1 | contig 31501 bp, 31 predicted proteins | sample 1512251 | NCBI WGS metagenome assembly PJTS01 (sample SAMN08177686, study PRJNA422409) | Soil metagenome, whole genome shotgun sequencing project. | isolation source: Soil (2) enriched on wood chips: alkali lignin treatment | place: USA: Madison | collected 2015-01-15 | reverse complement strand
TGATGGTGATTTCAGTCCGTTCTCGCCACCTCCAATTCCCATCCTCCCCGATTGGTCACCAACAAAAAGCTATGGTGGCTTCTATCGTGTTTCCAAAACGGCTTCACAGAAGAACTTCAGTACTTCGTCCGCACAAAATAGTATTGTCAATACCGTGCATCTTTGTAGTGGCAGCTGTCAAGTACATGCGCACGACCACAATCACGCCCGCATGAGCAATATTGCTATTAACAATTATACCGCGTTCTGGGGAGCCTTAGGTTGTTCATGTTTTGCATTTTAAAGAATCAGGAAATTATGGAAATATTACAAAAGCTGTTTTATACAGATCTTGGCAACAACTTAAACAATGCTGCTATACTCATCTTTCGTGTACTATTGGCTTGGGAATTACTTACGGTCCATGGGCTCAAGAAAATACAGAAAGGGCCGCAGGTTGAACCTGAGCATATTCCCAATCCTTTGCATCTGCCAGAGAGGTTCAATGCCGCCGTCGCGCAGTTTGCAGATACCGTAGTACCATTCTTTATAGCATTGGGATTATTCGGCAGGTTGGCGATACTACCGACCATTGGCGTTACCGCCGTTGGCTATTTTGTGGTTCATCGGCACGACTCACGCGAAGTACGGGACGTCCCCTTTATGTACACACTCTGCCTGCTCTTCTTACTCCTGACCGGACCGGGAACTTATTCATTGGATCATTATATTTTTCAGCTTTTAACAGCATATTAAATCCCTATGGAAACCCAAAGACACACCCATATCACCACGCTAGTTCTTACCCTTGTGGGGGGCTACTGTGACACCGTTACATTTGTTGCGGCCGACAAGATCTTTTCGGCCCATGTCACGGGCAACTTCATTGTTTTCGCCTATCAGCTTATCAATGGTGGCGACATAACGGCCTGGATTAAATTAGCAACTTTTCCGGTCTTTATTGCGGCGGTGATGTTAGGCGGATGGCTGACTGCTCGTTCGCACAAAAAAAATACGGTGCTATTTGTCGAAGCTCTGTTGCTTGTCGTCACCGGAATTTTAGCCTTTTTCTTACCTGTAGATAGTTCTAAAGCGATCATGTATGGCCTGGTCATGCTTGTCGTGTTTGCGCTGGGCATGCAAAATGCTTTTGGTAAATTATTTGCCAAGGCTACTCATGGTCCGACCACGATGATGACTGGTAACGTGACCCAGGCTTCGCTGGATCTCTGTGTATTGATGGCAAACAAATTTAAAGATCCGGGCAGCAATATCAGTTTTGCTAAGCAGCTGATCACTCTATCCGGTTTTTTCATTGGCTGTCTAATAGGCGCTTATCTCGGCAAGCAGCTCGGTTTGAGTTCAATTATATTCGCAGGTCTCGCCATGTTGATCTGTTATTTTCTATCGAAGGACAATGACAATTGAATAATTGTTCAAAATATTACTATGCAAGGGCGGCTAGCGACACATCGATAGCCGCCCTTGCTTTATAAGCGCAGCTCCATGAGAAACAGCGCATCCTACATTCGCCTCTCTTTTCCAGCTCAGTCAGGCACAAAATAAAGATCAAATCCACGATTTGACTACAAGATCCGTCGATCTGCCTACATCCAAAAAACACCAAATCGTCACCTTTGTAATATCAAATTATCTAAAACAGAAAAATACATGAAATCACAAAAAGTATGGTTTGTCACTGGTGCCTCTAGGGGGCTTGGGCTAACCTTAGTAAGAGAACTGCTCGCCCAGGATTATCTTGTTGTGGCGACTTCACGAACAAAACAAGCGCTGGAAGATGAAATTGGCGATCATGAAAATTTTCTGCCCCTTGAGGTAGACATCACCAACGATACAGATGTCAACCGGGCAGTGCTCTCGGCCATTGACTATTTCGGTAGGATCGATGTCCTTGTTAACAATGCCGGATATGGGCAAACAGGTGCCCTAGAGGAACTCAGTGATCTGGAGACACGACGCAACTATGATGTTAATGTCTTTGGCTCGCTCAATTTCATCCGGCATATTACACCCTATTTCCGTCGCCAACAATCCGGACATATTTTCAATATTGCTTCCATTGGCGGACTGGTGGGTAATTTCCCTGCATTCGGCGTATACTGCTCCACTAAATTTGCTGTCGCTGGTTTTACCGAAGCTCTAGCGGTCGAAATGCAGCCTTTTGGCGTCCATACAACGCTCGTTTATCCAGGCTATTTCAGGACGGAATTTCTATCTGAAAATTCCATCCACACCGCAGCGAATCCAATAGCAGACTACATATCGGCTAGGGAAACCGAAGCCGCACATCTACAGCAGATTCACGGCAATCAAGCCAATGACCCACAAAGAGCAGCCATGTTATTGATTGAGCTGAGTACAATACCCAATCCCCCATTTCATTTTCTGATGGGTGAAGATGCTTATGAACTCGCTAAAAATAAGATCAGCTCCCTTACTGCCGAGATTGAAAAATGGAAAAGCTATACGATATCCACGGGTTTTGAGCAATCCCATTAAATAGCGCTTTAAAGCCGATGGTATCGAAGATTACACAGTAATAACAAAGGATAAAATACGTAAATTTACAATTATGGAGAATACATTTCGCTTTCATTCCCTTTCGGAGTTCCATAGCTTCTGCGGACTGCCCAAGCCAGAACACCCATTAATCAGTCTGGTTGATTATAGTCAGGTACACTACCCGATCAATGACACCAAGTTAAATTGGATCCAGCACTTTTATTCGATCGGATTAAAGCGAAATGTAAACGCCAAATTCAATTATGGACAACAGCAATATGATTTTGATTCGGGGGTACTTACCTTTGTCTCGCCCTTACAATTTCTAAAAGTTGAGATCAATCAAGAGATCCGTACCGAACCTAGTGGCTGGATTCTCTTGGTACATCCCGATTTTTTGTGGAACAGCGAATTGGCAAAGCATATCCATACATACGATTTCTTTCAATATGAAGTCAACGAGGCCCTTTTTCTTTCGGATAAAGAAGAAGCTACTATCGTGGATATTCTCCAGAACATTGAAAAAGAGTATCAGTCTAATATCGACAAATTCAGTCGTGAGCTGATCCTTAAGCAGATAGAGCGCTTACTCATTTATGCAGAGCGGTTTTACGAGCGTCAGTTTATCACCCGAAAAAAATCAACCCAAGAACTTGTCATACGATTTGAGCAGCTCCTTTCCGCGCAATTTGACCGAGACAAATTGCAGGAGCATGGTGTTCCAACAGTCAGTTTTCTGGCGCAGCAGCTCAACTTATCTCCCAATTATCTGGGCAGCGTCCTCCGAGTCTACACGCAACAAAATACGCAGCAGCATATCCAACATAAAATGATTGAGTATGCCAAAGTTCGTCTGAGCACCAGCTCCTTGTCAATCAGCGAAATTGCCTATGAACTTGGATTTGAGCACCCGCAATCTTTCAGTAAAGTCTTCAAGAAAACCACCCAACAAAGTCCTGTTGAGTTTAGGCAGCTGTTTCAATAAATTCCCTCTTCAAAAAACGAGTTCATCCGAATCCACCAGTTTTGCATCAACTTTTTTTCAGCCCTAAGTATACATAAATCCTTAGGCTAAAAAACGTTACTAACCGCTGTTCTATTGACCCGAATAATATCCTTTCACGCCGATTCCGATTGTCCAGAAGAATTTGGATTTTTCCAGGTCTTCGAGCAGCATATCCACATTATCTTCATACTCACCTTCAGCCTTTAGTGCCTCCATGTCCTCTTGGATATCCTCCTCGGTCATCTGTCGCCAGACACCTACTGCGCTATTCAGAAAGGTATAACAGTATCCCGCTTCGGAATCATCAACGGGGCCACTGTTCTTTTCACTGAGGAGATTGAGCAGTTCCTCAGCCTCCACCTTAAAAGGGTTCAGTCCATAGATGCTAATTTCCGTTTTTTCCGGAAATGGCCCGTTAATGCTTTCGATAAATTCAAGTTTCCCATGATCATTGAAATCTAGCCTCAGTTCGAGGTCATCATAATAATACTGGCCATCCAGTGCATCCGAAGGTGGTCCAAGAATAGCTTGCACTTCCATTTGACCCATACCCAAAGCCACTGCCCCTAAATTCTCAATATCAATCCCGACAAGTGGGATCAGTTCGATCTTTTTCATAACTATTAACCAGGTTTGTGTTTATACCCTATAGAATATAAATTGTTATACTAAAGTTAGGGAAAAATTGTAAAGCTACCAGATGAAAGGAGATAATCTAAATCCATTGACATAAGTGATTTTAATGAGTAACTTTAAAAAAGCATCCGAAAAGGTATTATGACAGAGACACTGGAAAGTTTAGACTTACATATCAAAAATCTCAGACCAGATTTCTATGGCGATTTGCAAAACCAATTGAGCCTCGAAGCACTCAAAGCCCTGGAGCAGAAATATGATATACATCTCCCACAAGACCTCAAAGCATTCTATCAGTGGAAAAATGGACAGCGGAATAGCTGCTATGAAGCCTTTGTTAACAACTCGACGTTTATACCATTAGAAGAAGCATTGGACACTGCGCAGGAACTGACTAGTATGATAGGTACCGACTTTGAAATCGAGAACTGGTGGAACGAGCTTTGGATCCCGATTTTTCATAATGGCGGCGGTAGTTATATTTGTTATGATCAGGGTGGAATATTTACTGGTCAGGGAGGGCAACTAATTGAATATTGGAACCGGGATAATGACCGTAATGTTATCGCCCCTAACCTCGAAGGATTTTTGGGTTTGCTAAACGATTATTACAGCAGTACGCCCAAAGCAGATTTCGACGAGTACTTCCATATCAATTCTGCAGCGGAATACCCCAAACGGTTCATCGTAAAATAAGTTTTCTGACTATTGACATCAATCTCTCTTCCACACTTCTTGCCATCTTCTAAATTCCGACGGTTTGATGCGAAAACGGGCAAAATTCCCTTCGTGTAGGGACAACAGTTCCGTATCGACAACAGTTATAAATTTCTGTCGGTCGCTTTCGGCAATCCGTTCAGCGTACTGTGCGATGGTATTGACGGCCTGCTGATGAGCCATCGACTCTAGGATGATCGCCCGGATCACCTGTCGGATATCATCGCGATACTGCATCCGCCACAGGTCAGGCTCTCCCAGAGACTGCTTGATAGCAGCATAACGCATTGCCGAACGCTTATATGACCATATAAAAACATCTTTTAACAGGTCTATACGATTGAGTTCATATACCCCAAGCAATCCTTTAACATACAATTCTTCGGGAACATCCACAAATGCCAATGGCGACAGATTACGTTTGTTAAAAGGTATATTTGCTGCCAGGCGGGAAACGCGTTTATTGACATCATCAAAAGGCTGCAGATACGGCAGCTGTACCATGATAAAGAAGGCCTGTTCGAATGGATCTTCAATTTCCTGCGCTTTACTCAGTAATGTTCTGAACAAGTCATCAAGGAGCTGAGGTATCGCCAATGGTGTAAAAACAGATCTTGTGATACCGACTCCAAATGTTCGCAGTCGACCGGCAGCAGCGGAATCCGGAAGAAGATTATCTGCTAACAGTGCGTGCAGATTGGTAATCGTATACACATTGAAATCGATCTCCTCGCCTCCCTGAACAAGAAATTCAATAGCGTCCTTATGATTAAGAATCATCTGAGCATCAGCATCATCCTTGCGGTCCGCCTTTTTACCCAAAGAGATCAGATATTGGGTATCTAATAGACTATAGGTATTTCCCTCCAGCCGACTTGAATTCCACGAAAGATCGATCAACAGCCGTTCCAGTACCGATCTCGCGTATGTTCCTGCGGGTTGATCCAGTGTATTTGTCTGACCTATCTCGGCTAGCTGCCGTTTTTCATCATTACTTAGATAACGATCTATATTGGGACGGTAGTTCAGCAGAAAATCAGCCTGGTAACCAATGGGAATCCGTTCAGTCAGTGGTCGGCCAACAAGAATCTTAATTTCCTCCCCCTCAGAAGACAGCGGAATTTCTGCTGACTTTTCAAACGGAAATGAGGGTTCCGTTAGCATAGCTGCTATGAGGTCACATCAATTTGTATAAAATTTCTGAATTTTCTTTAGATAGTTGATCGATTTAGGAGGAGAAATACTATCACCAAACTCTTTATACACACTATAGACGGCATCTTCTTCACCAAGCTCATAAGCCTTGAGCAGATAAAATAATGCTTGATTCCGCGAGATGCTATCCTTGCCGTTAACTTCTACTCCATTTATCGTTCCCTCCCCTATAAGCATCTCATATAGATTCAAATATGCCTCCGGACATTGATGTCTATTCGCCATCAATAGCGCATAATAATATAATTCAGGCATTTTTAAGACGAGCCAATAATTAGTTGAAACTTCATTGTAAGCCTTGAAGTCGCCTTCATTAATTGCTTTACGCCAAAGCGAATCAGCTACTTTCTGAGGTAATTCCAGATCTCTGGGATCATCAATGATTCCCACTTGAGATTTTTGATTACAGCTCATTAAAACAAGGTAAAAAAGAATGACAAGCAGCTGTAGTAATTTCCTAATCGACATACATCACATTTTTTTGAAAGATAATCTTTATACTCCTTTTGTAGCATCCCTCCCAAAACGTACCGAACATCAGATGCATGATCCTCATGAGCTGCAAAATCCAAAGCTCCACCAATTGAACTACCAATGATCGCTCCACTGACCGGCCAAGTCTCAATTTGATCTTACGTCTCTTTTCAAGAAGATATTGCTGTATAAATTTCAAATTTGACTATTTATCATAACATTCAGGATAAATTTCCATTCCCTTAAATTTATTCACTGACTCCCATTAGTCTTCCGATCATTAAACATTACTTTCTTCACATAATCACTTTTTCCACTAGCCATAAAAACTGCTGAATCCTGTGATATATAATTACGAAAAAAGGAAAGCAACTGTGGGTTGACCTCATAAACCAAATAATTTAACCTTACAGTTTTGTTATCTGGGTTCAAACACAATTGACATAACGATTTTTCATGGTCGAAAAACTCGATCTCTAGATTTGAACAATAATTATGTTTATGTATAATATCATTCATTTCGGGTTTGTACCGTTTTAATTTGGCCATTTCATCCAGCAGGCTATACCATTTTTCTAGCGGAACTGTATCATTGTCAGCAACAAAAAATGCAGCGGAATCATACCTATAGGAATCACTCAAGTACCTTTCCTCACCGTACTGCTCATCAACGAATTCTCGATTAAACAAAATCCGCAATTCCTTTTCCCGCTTCTTTTTCTTAGGTCCACAAGAAAACAAGAACAAAGCAGAAAAAGATATGGCATAAAAAAATAAAAATGTATTTAGATTACTCTTCATAAAACAACAAAAATCTCGTCAATATCCGAATCTACTGGTTTTAAAAGGGTTAAATTCATTCGGTATTTCATCAGAAATAATTGAATAGAGGTCACCAAAATCAGATGAATACATTTTTGTATCATAATAAAGGGAATCATTTAGAAAAATCTGCGTCCTACTGTAGCCTTGCGCACTCTCTATTTTCGGTTCTTTGAATTCCTCCAATTTTTTCAAAAAGATAGTACTATTCTTTAGCTGAAATTCGATACTGTCTGTAACAGTTTCAGGCCTAAAGTGATGAGCGTCTAAGTCGTAGCGTCTTCCCGCGCTTGCCTTTGCATTTCCGGTCTCATCAAATTTTAGACTAATGTATCCAAATCCCATGGTATAAATAATATGACATACCTTAGGAGGCTCTTGTTTCGAGCGACAGCTAAAGCCAAATAGTAAAATATAAACTACAGAAAATAACCGTAGAGATTTCATTATTTTTATACGCTAAAATTATTACGATTATAATTTCCCTTTTATAATCAGATGGTATAACCGAAATTATTCCATAATTAAATTAACAAAAATACCCAACAATCTGCAAGAATAAATCCGATGGCCAAAAAAAGAAAAAAGCCTCCATCCGGAGGCTCTCTCATTATATATTATTTGGTGGTTTTTTCTACGGTTGTAATTAGGCATATCAGCCCATTTTCCCCGTAGGTTGATATATATCGCTAATGCAACAGATATTATGCCAAATAATCCAATTAAGGTAATAATTAACATATTAATGCATTATTTTTCGATAAAAAAAGCGATCAGGTACTAATCTCAAACACTTTAGTGTAATTTTCTTATTCAAAGGAAAATACACAAATACATTTTACTTATCTTTCAACCGATTAGGCCAAGTCAATTTTGCCCCTATTCAATACCCTATATAAAATTAGTTTTATGACAGCACGCTTTATTCGGTTAAAACCTATATTACTAGTATTGATCGCTCTTGTAGGGATCAGTTCCTGTTCGAAATCTGTAGACCCTCCCCCAGTAGAAAACAGCATTTCTCTTTCAGGAGCTGCCGAAAAAGGCCCATTTAGTAAGGGAGCAAGTTTAACCATACAAGAATTAGACAATCAGTTAAAGCCTACTGGGCGTACTTTTACCACAAAAACAATCGATGATAAAGGCAGTTTTGAATTTCAGAATATTGCGTTAAAAAGTGATTTTATTCAGGTCAATATAGACGGAAATTATTTTGACGAAATCACGGGTCATCAGTCTACCACTCCGATAAAGTTAAGTTCCCTGGTTAATATCCGGGATAAAAAGCAGTTCAATTTAAATATATTCGGTCAGCTGGAACAGAAGCGTGTCCAGTACCTGGTTCAATCCCAAAAACTGGATTTCAAGACAGCTAAAACGCAGGCCATTGCCGAAGTATACAAAGCCCTTTTTGTCGGGACCGCAGCTCCGTCAACTACCGAAAGTATCAGTCTGAGCGACAGTAGCGATCATGCCGCTATCCTGTTGGCTGTATCAGCAGCACTTTTAAAAGCCAGTGAATCAGACAATGTCAAACTGGTCGCACTGATCCAAACAATTGCTGACGATCTGGAAACGGATGGTAGACTATCCGAAACTGTAAGTACTGTTTTCAAAAATAGCCTCAGCCACTTAAATACCGATCTCCTTATTTTTAATATCAAAAAACACTATAAGGATAACGGTCTCGAACTAAAAAACTTTAATATTCAGGATCAATTCACTGTAAGAATAGTGGGTGAAATTATCAAAGATAGTTTTTTCAAAACACTTGAAGATTTTCAGACTTTCAACAATTCCATCCGTTTGGATATGGTCAGGCTTTCCGAGAAATATTTCATACTGGAAGGCCTATATTCAGGAACACTCGGCAACACGACCTTGGAGGACTACACCCAATTTTATCGTCATCGGGTATCAGCTTCCAATCCGCTCAATTCGGATCTTTATAACAGCTACTATAGACTGATCCGAGCGATAAACCTCCTTGTTGATCAATCTCGTAAGACCAAAGTAATGGATGCACAACAGTTTCAATATACTGGTTATACCTATCTCGCCCTACTTTACGATCAGATGATCAACCTATGGGGTGACCCGGTTTTTGTCCATCCTGACAATTATAAAGAACTAGAGAACGGTCCGGCAATAGCACGGAGCAAAACTGAAAATGTCAGGACCGAGCTGATCAATGGCTTAAAAACTGCTGTACCCAAATTAGCACAGGCAGACTATGGCCTTGGGGCTACTGTGCTGGCCCGCCTTCTCCGCGATCAGGGTTTGTATGCCGAAGCCAGAGTCCAATTAGACCGCCTCATGCAATCCGGCTTATACAGCCTTGCTGCTCCCTTTAAAGTTCATAGTTCACTGGTTCCTGAAGGAATATTGAGCTGGGATTTTGAGGCTGTGGGTAGCATTCCCCGTAATGACAACGCCGCCTGGTATTCAAAAGGCCGTATTCATCATATCGTCCGTTATTCGGAGGTTTTATTAATAAGCAGTGAAGTCGATTACCATCTCGGAAACACATTGAGCTCACTGCAGCAGTTTAATCAAATCCGTAAAAGAAATGGTTCTACGGAGCTGATCACTTCCGGTCCATCTGTATGGCTTGCAATTGCCGATGTTTATGGTCAGGACATGAAAAATGAGGGGCTGTATTTTGCTGCACTCAAACGCGTACAGCGGGCTGAACTTGAGCTTTCAATTGATAAAAACAAATTATTACTACCGATTCCGGAAGTACAATTGCATCAAAATGCGCTATTGACTCAAAATCCGGGTTATTAATTTATTGAGTTCACCCAGCCACGGCAGTACCCAGCTGAATAAAGACCAAATAAATGTACCATTTACAATTCGCGTTTTACATGACGCATTGTAAATGGTACTGGATAATACACCGGAGAAGCATTATTTTTAGGGCAGATTTTTTACATGACCGATAAAAATGAAGATACGGTAAAAATCGTCCTCAAGGAGGGACATACCGCAGATTTATATCCGTCGGCCACGAACAATCTTTAACAAAACATAATTAACTCCAGTTTACATTAACCCACTTTTATGAAATTCAAAAGAATCTTCATTTACGCATGTGCTACCATCGTACTTTATTTTGGTATCGGCGCATTGTTATTAAACTTTGAAATTATCCAGCGGCTTTATATCTTTCCGGGCTGGTCCATCAAACATGGCGCCACGGATGAAGACAGTTCGACAGTCAGTGCCGACGGCCCTATCATTATCTATCGTGATGGCAAGATTTTAAATTATCAAGTAGTTCCATCCCCAAAGGGATTCACAGCCTCTGTTGCTGAGATAAGCGAAAATGACAGCCTGCAATGTTATGTCGATGAAACGGGCGATCGGTTCCGCTTCCTGCTGAACAACAGCGTTCAAGTACAACCCAGCGAATATTCCCGTCCGGCAAAGATATTGGCACTATCCGATATCGAAGGTAATTTCAAAGGATTTAAATCTATTTTACAGGGCAATGGAGTCATTGATAGCCAATTTAACTGGACATTCGGGGCAAATCATCTTGTCCTGAACGGCGATTTTTTTGACCGTGGACTTCAGGTTACAGAATGCCTCTGGTTGATCTACAAACTGGAGAATGAAGCCGAAAAACAAGGCGGTAAGGTTCATTTTATACTTGGCAACCATGAGATGATGAACCTCAAGGGGCAGCTAAAATATGTCCGTGACAAATATGAGCATAATGCCGATACGCTAAAACTTCCCTATACAGACTGGTACGCAAAAGAATCGGCGCTTGGACGCTGGCTGCGAACAAAGAATGCCGTAGAAAAAATCGGCGATCTGCTATTTGTCCATGCCGGAATCCGAAAAGATTTTCCCAAGGAGTACACGATCCAGCAGATCAACGAAAATGTACGGGCAGCTATTGACAAAACCTTCAAAAAAGGAGAACAAGCCCAGGATATTTTTATCGGTAATGAAAGCCCGATCTGGTATCGCGGCATATCAACCGAGGAGGAATCGCAACAGGACCTCGAAAATACGCTGATCAGATTCATGGCTAGTAAGATGATCGTAGGTCATACCATTGTCGATCAAATCAAGTCCCTATACAGAGGGAAAGTCATCGCCATAGACCTTGACCACAAAACGAATTCCGATCAAGGAAAGATGTATGCACTATGGATCGAAAACGGCACGTTCTACAGCACGGATCAACAAGGGACAAAAGAAGTTGTCAAATAACACTACCTTCTTAAAAACCATGAACCAATAAAAAACAGATCATGCCGAAAAAAGTATTATGCACTGCCCTCCAATCAAGTTCAGATTTTTGGGGCAGTGCAGCGATCTAAGCTTTTACTTTAGGATCAATCCAGTACATTGCAGCGTTTGCATGGCTAAAAAATTCCATGGGTGTCAAATGGCAATCCATGGTATCCTGCAATCCCCCATCGGTGTAACTAACCACTTCTTCGGAAGGTATGACCATTCCGGTCACGATCGCATCCTCATCAAGGCAATTTAAATCGGACAACAGCACATTAATATGGTTGGCCGTTACCCATTGTTCCATTTCCTCTTTATTTACCTGTCGTACGCGTTCGGCCAAAAATTTCGCTTCCTCAACTTCTTTTTCGACACTATTCGGATAAAATAAGCGTAAGAACGCTTCATACTTATCAAATGATTTCAACCTTATGGCCTCATTACGCAGAAACTGCTTCTCCCCCAATTGCCCATATTCCTGAGCGTATTTTCGCAATTCGATCTGGTGCAATTCGTGGTCAGCACATTTCGCCAGTTCGGATAAAGCATAGACATCCGTACCATGGCCATCGTGATTATTCAGATATTCCCAGAGATCGCCCTGGACGACCTTGGGTTTCTTATTTTCCAGGACATTATATCCTTCAGCAATCCATTGTTCTATTTGTTCCCTTCTCATATTGTTACTTTTTTAAACGCGTAAAACCCATGACCAAGCCATAGGCGGCGACGCCACTCTACCAATGCCATCCTGTTTATAGCTAAACAAATGCACGATAGAGAAAGTTTCCGATTTAATAGAAAAAGGCCAGGATACCGATAGGAACCTGACCTTCTATAACTAAGTTATCCAAACTATGGATACCTATAGGACAATAAATTAGCGTAGAAAGTTTGCCTATTTATCTATTTACTTTCGCCCATTCTACTGCTATCGAACGAATTTAATACACAAAAGTGTTTTCTATTGCTTGATATAATGCTCGATATAGATCGTTTCAAAACCTTCGGATTGATATTGACGCTGTTTTAACTCCGTATACTGCCTATAGGTAAGTGTTTTATATTCGGGTTTCTCCTTTGCCTCCAAAAAATAGTGATAAAACCGAAAATAATGACCTTGGGGAGCTTCTTCTTTGATGAGTGTCTGACTGCTTTTATTGACCACAAACAACAATGCTGTTCTGCGGTGCTTCTTTATTTGATCAGGGTTATATACATCGAAATTTATTCCAAGATAGTATAACAGCCCGTCTTTTTCCCAGACTCTGCAACTCATATCTTCGTCTTTATAGTAAAAGTCTGTTTTCCCAAACTGCTTATCAAAATAGCTTTCCAATTGTTCTGTTTCTTCACTCGTACCAATAGTGGCTTTATAGGCCTGAATGGTCTTATCTGTGCGGTCCTCCAAAAACTGTATGGTATTGGATGCATAGATATTCTTATCGTACCGACTGAGATTACCGGCCAATGCTATTCCGCCAAAGTGCATGACCGAACTGCTATCACTGCTAAATTTGATGGTTTCATCTTCAAGATATGTTTTGTAAGGTGCTGTTTCTACCCCCAGCATATTGAGCTGTTTTTTGTCGATTGGAAAACGGAGATCCGCCAAATCAAACTGCTTCTGTTTACAGGAAATACACAGAAGCAAAATCAGTTTGCAAATAAACAGTAGCTTTTTCATTATGAATCCTTATCTATCTTCACGTCTAGGCATACTTTCAGACATCATCTTCGTATCCCCCTGTTCTTTGAATTCCTGTGTATTCAATTCCATTAAACCTCCATCAATGTGGTAGAGCCAACGATAGGATTTTGAAAAAATAAACCTGAAGTACCTTGCCGTACCTGCAGCTCGGGCAAAATTCTTCGGATCATAGAAGAAAGAATCTGCCCCAGAATATTTCTCTGGCATGGTTACAAGTGCCCTGCCCATTTTATCTTTGTCCGCCCATTCATAACTGTTCGCATGAAAACTGATTTCGGATTTATAACTATTATACGTACTCTGGTAAACATGCGCCTTTTTCTTTGGATCAGTATAGGTTACTTTAAAATGTATGTCATCCAAGAATTCAATCTTGTAGGCTGTCTTTTCCTTACCAAGTACCAGTTGCATATCATTGGACTCCGAACTTGATAATGAACGATTATATTTGGCCGAAAAATACCAGGTCGTATTTTGGAACGGATAGGTCTCCGTAATCGGAAAGGTGCAATTGTCCGAAGAAAATGGGAATTTTTGCCCTTTGTCATACACCAGTAGGAATTTTATGTCACGAAACCGCTTATTGTCTATTACCGTATCCTCCGCGATCATAAACTTAATTAATAGATTTTTAAACGTCGCTTGGTACGTATGCGCGTCAGTCTGTTCTAGCTTAGGCTGATACTCCTGCAAGCGTTCCTTAAAAATTTTTAGGTCAGCAACAGTACGATAGGTTAATAACACTTCATTTTTGTTGTCATACTGTCTGGTGGACAACATGACCTGTTCTTTATTCTGCTTATTTATATAAAGCGTATCCTCTACCCGCTCAAATCCAGCAGAGGGTAGATAGATCGGATGTAATATGGCAATCTCATTTTCTGGAATCCCCTCATCGGTAAATGTGAGAAGGAAATTCGTCGGGTAGAATTTTTGCGCAAATAAGCGATTGCCCATACAACATGTCAATATCAGGAGGTACAGCAACGTAACTATTTTTCTGTTCATTTTTTCTTTTATGATCTATTTGGCCGTAAAGATAGGGATAGTTCGTATGTCGGCAAGGCCGCTTTAATATCCGTTCAGGATCGCTTACAATTCGCTATCCGTTAAAAAATATTGTCAGCAGTAGATCTTTTAGACCTTAAAGGTAAATGTAGCCATAAAATAGAATAGCGCAAGCCAGATCAGCAGAAAGATACTATTGGCAAAGAGTAGCAGCATACCCAGGGTTGTCCGTCTTGATTTTATGGCAAAAACAAGGGCGGTTATAACCAGACCGAATACGAAGAAGATCCCCAGCTCACCCAGATTAAGCGTACTCAGCTCTTCAATATACATGAACAGCAGAAAGGCCCCCAAAACATGCAGGCAGGTAAAAATCAGACTCAATCGGGAGTTGGACATCGCTCTATTTTATATAACAAATATAATAAATTTGTAGACTACAGATCAATCTCGCCGATGCAATCACACTACTTGGTTTTGTATGATCCACTGTACTCCTAATTCCTTAGTAGATTCTAAACAACAATCCCCAATTTAACTCGAATGTATTCGTATTGAATAGTATTATTTTGCTCTCTAGTCTAGGTTTGATCGCATTGATGCTGTCAATTTATCATGTAAAATCTGACAGTTTTCGTGAAAAAATTTCAGTTTTTTAAGGACGGTATTTTTTTTGCGGGATATTTTATACAGTCGGCCGACTGACAGATTTAATTTATTGTTACACTTCATTAAAAGGAGGTTACTATGAAACTTGCAAAAAGAAACTGGAACAATTTTTCACTTTTTTCGCCCATGTTTGATAATTTTAACCGCGAGCTTTTAAACTGGGACAACAGAAATTACTCGTCCACAAGCACCACAGTGCCTGCGGTCAACATCAAGGAAAACGGAGATACCTTTGAAGTTGAAGTTGCAGCTCCGGGCATGACCAAGGACGACTTCAAGGTATCGCTCGACAGCAACCTATTGACTATATCCTCTGCCAAAGAGGAAAAAAATGAAGAACATACGGATAACTATACACGACGCGAGTTCAGCTACCAGTCCTTCCAGCGTAGTTTTGAGCTTCAAAAGGAAGTGGTCGATCAGGACAATATCCGGGCACGCTATGAAAACGGTATGCTGCGATTGACGATACCAAAAAAAGAAGAAGCCAAACAAAAAGAACCACGGCTGATCGAAATATCTTAAAGATCCAAATAGCAACTTTAACTTGGTTAGTCTCCCCGGAGGCTAACCTATTTTTTCATTATGCAGGATATGGAACGCTCAAATTATTATATCGAATTGCAGATGTACTGCCGCGGACGCTATATGACTATCGCCAGTTTTGACCGGAACAGCTGCGAAAAGATTGTTCATGAACTATTTGATGAACTACATGGGGATCCTCAGGCCTCCGACCTCCGGCGACTGCGCATCAATCTACTCCTCAATGATACCGAAAATTTAAAAACACAATTAAGATCAATACACTGTACACTGGATGAAAACACAAAGATCATCATTAAGAAGACTTTTAGGGCCGTGAATTTCGACTGACTGCAGGCAGCTTCAACATTTGGTGCAACCTATCATCTTACAAACCATTTTAAACACATTTTTTTTACAATCCTTTTTTTCTTTCAATCTTGATTTTTATCAAATTGATTTTTAATTTGGGAACGGTTTTTTCAAAGAGGTATCTGATACCAAAACCGACATTTTTTAAAAGCTAATATTCTATTTAAATATAAATTTTAGTTATTGGATCATGTTAACAGAATTACTAATTACAAAAACAGACCGACGTTTTTCTTTCAAGCCATTTTTAATTGCACTTATTGTGCTGGCAAACAGTTTCTACCTATCGGGGCAAACCGTGAAACCGCTCAAATCTAGCTTTGAAGCGAGGCTGATCAATATTGAAGCCCCCAGCAATGAACCATTTCGTTATACAACGACCTTGAGTAATGGATCTGCTCAATTGGTCAACTACAACCTTAACGCGCAGCTCCCCGAGGGATGGCAGATCAGCTACCGTGTAGAAGGGTCGCAAGTGACCTCCCTTCAGATGCAGCCCAATAAAGTACAGGAAATCAGCCTTGAAATCAGTTGTCCGATCACTGCCAAGCCCGAAAAGTATAAAATTCCTGTGCGGGCCATATCCCCGACAGATACACTACAGCTTGAGCTGGAGGCAGTCGTCAAAGGCTCCTATGCAATTGAGTTGACCACACCCAGTGGGAGGCTCAGCGACGAAGTCGTATCCGGCGGCAGCAAGGAGATTCTGATTAAAGTAAAAAACACAGGCACACTTCCGCTCAATGCATTGGAGCTTAGCTCGCAGCTCCCCAGTAGATGGGAGACAACCTTCAATCCCTCGAATATCAAACAGCTGGAAGCGGGCAAATCTATCGATGTTAAAGTCAACCTAAAAGTTCCCGACAAGACTATCGCTGGAGACTATGCCGCCAAATTTGAGATCAAATCTTCCAACAGCAATGCTGACATTTCATTCCGTATGATCGTCAAAACCTCTTTGCTTTCAGGCTGGATCGGCACCCTGGTCATCCTATTGGCAATAGGTTTGGTGTATTATCTCATCCGCAAATACGGCCGCAGATAAAGTCGGAACAAAAAAGATTATCATTATGAAGGATCCTATCATTCAATTGACGGGCCTGACCAAAAACTATGGCAAAATAACTGCCGTAGACAAGTTGGACCTGCATATTTATCCAGGAGAGATTTTTGGCCTACTCGGTCCCAATGGTGCTGGAAAGACAACCAGCATTCTTATGATGCTGGGCCTGACCGAACCCACGGCCGGTACGGCTTACGTCTGTGGCCATAATGCCACGCGCAATCCCATAGCCGTGAAGCGCAAAGTTGGTTATCTACCAGATAATGTAGGCTTCTACCCGGAGATGACAGCTTTTGAAAACTTATGCTTCATTGCAGAATTAAATGGACTTACAAAATCCTATGCACAAGCTTCGGCCAAAGACATGTTGCATGTCGTAGGACTCGAACGGGAAATGCATAAAAAAACGGGTGCTTTTTCCCGCGGGATGAAACAACGTCTAGGATTAGCCGAGGTGCTGATCAAAGCACCTGAGGTAGCTATTCTTGATGAGCCTACACTGGGCATAGATCCCAAGGGTGTCGATGAATTTCTGGAACTCATTAAGCAGCTTAGCAGAGAACACAGACTTACAGTACTGCTATCCTCACACCATCTCCATCAGGTACAACGTGTATGCGACCGGGTCGGTATTTTCGTTGGCGGTAAGCTGCTGATCGAAGGATCTATCGAAAGCCTTGCCCATAACCTGCAGCAGCAGCAAGGTGTCAGCACGGTTATTACTCTTGAGCAGCCCGCTATCGATAGTACAACAATTGAACATGCACTCAACGCGCTGCCGGGAATTCGTAAGCTTGTTATCACGGGGCAGTCGATCGAGCTGATAACTGACAGCAATACCACTGCAGCAGCCGTACGCATTCTGGTCAACATTGGTGCTGATATCATGTCCGTCAGCCGCAATGAGTACCAGCTCGACGATATTTACAATACATTTTTTGAGAATAGCATAACAACAAATACTGTCTATGAAAAATCTAACAGTTTATTCAAAAGATATCAATAAGCAGCCATCCGTTCCGATGCAGGTGCTGGTCCGCAAAGAAATCGCAGCACATATCCGCAGCTGGCGTTTTATCATACTAATTCTGCTCATTATATTGACCTTTGGCGCTTCCCTCTATATTTCTTCCATGGGACTTAAAGACGCGGTCAGCAATATGCGTGATCCCGACCAGTCATTTCTGTATCTCAAACTGCTGACCACTACGGATAATTCCATTCCGCCTTTTCATGTTTTTTTAAATTTTCTGGCTCCTTTACTGGGTATCGCCCTAGGTTTTGATGCCGTCAATGCAGAATATAACAACGGTACACTCACCCGCCTACTGGCACAACCCATTTATCGCGACAACCTGCTATTTGCCAAATTTCTGGCACCATTGGTTGTTGTAGGCACCTTATTTATTGCGCTGGTACTGATGATGATCGGAGGAGGACTGCTCGGTACCGGTGTACGGATCGAGCCACAGGAACTCCTGCGAATCCTTGGATTTACGCTAATGAGTGTGCTGTATGTCGCCTTTTGGCTGAGCCTCTCCATCCTGCTGTCAATCCGCTTTCGTCAGCCAGCCACTTCAGCACTTACGGCAATCGGTATCTGGTTATTTTTTACCGTCTTTTTTCCAATTTTGGTGAACTTAGCGATACGCCCCTTTTTGCCCAATCCCAATTATATTTCGGAACAGGAGTACATTGGCTACAATGAGCTGATTTTAAATCTACTTCGGATATCTCCGAGCCAGCTCTATACCGATGCAACGACTACCTTGTTGATGCCCTCGGTACGTAGCCTCGGCCCGATCACCATGGAGCAGATGGTGGGAGCTATTCCATCGCCCCTCTCCTTCCGTGAAAGTTTTCTGATGGTCTGGCCGCAAATCAGTGGGCTCACAGCAGCCATGATGGTCTGCTTTGCATGGTCCTATTACATCTTTATGCGGAGAGAAATACGGAGTTGATTGCATCTCTTGATTACAATAAAACAACAAAGGCTGCTCTGCTTTATTAGCAGGCAACCTTTATCAAGTATATAATGAATAAAAAATGGGTGCTTAATCTCTATTTTCCTTTTTGTAAGCATAGTAGAAAACAATCGGCAGAATGGAGAATGAAAGAATCATACAGATAATCAACCCACCGACAATCATAATGGCCAATGGTTTCTGGATTTCGGACCCCATTCCGTTGGACAGTGCTGCTGGCAATAAGCCCATCGCGCCCATGAGCGCAATCATTAGGATTGGCCTGATCCGACTTTTTACGGCTTCGTAAATTGCAGGCATCAAGCCCATTTTATTTAACAGGTTTTCTTTCATGACACCGATTAAAACAATCCCATCGATCGTGGCGACACCAAAGAGAATAATAAAACCAATACCGGCCGAGATCCCAAATGTTGTCCCCGTCATCCACAGGGATACAAACCCACCGATAAATGCAAAAGCAAGTGTCAGGGAGGAGATCAGTGTATCTTTTAGATTTCCAAAATTAGCATAGAGCAAAAGCAAGATCAATAACAGTGAAACCGGGACCACCTGCATTAACTGTTTGGTCGCGCGCTCTTTACTTTCAAACTCACCGGCCCAGACAACCTTATAGGATTTGGGCAATTTAACGTCAGCCGCGATCTGTTTTTTTGCATCCGCAATGGTGCTGCCTAGATCCCGACCTTCGATGTTAAATCCAACCCCGATATAGCGGGAATTTCCGTCGCGATAGATAAAGGCTGGTCCTGTATGATAGTCTATGGTTGCTATTTCCCGCAACGGTACTTTCTGATCGTTCATCGTGGGGATAATGATGTTCCCGATCTTTTCAGGGCTATCGCGATACTGCTTCTGGAAGCGGAGACGGACATCAAAAATGCGCTCATTGTCGTAAAAATGCGTCACCGATTGCCCCCCGATGGTCATCTCAATAACCGACTGTACATCCCTGGTCGATACCCCATACTTCGCCATCTTGGAGTCATGCAGCTGAATGCGCAATTCGGGTAAGCCGATATTTTTAAACACGTTTACATCCGTGATCCCATCGACCTTTTGAAGTGATTCGGCAAACTTGTTGGCTTTATTCTCCAGATCCTGGAGGTTCTCACCAAAAATTTTGATCACCAACGGACTTTTCACGCCAGCCACATACTCCTCCACATTGTCCTGAATAGGTTGACTAAAGCCAAAATTTATTCCGGGGAAAGTCTGTAGGCTATCGCGCATCTGCCCGATCAATGTTTCCTTGGATATCTTCCGCTTCCACTCACCCTCCGGCTTCAATTCAATATTAAATTCGATATTGAAAAAACCCGTCGGATCAGTTCCGTCATTGGGTCTACCCGTCTGTGTCATAATAAAATCAATCTCGTCAAACTGTTTGATCAACTTTGTTTTCATCGTTTTTGTTAGTTTGACGGATTCCTCCAGGTTGACACTATTTGGCAATGTCGCCCGGACATAAATGGCGCCTTCATTGAGTTTTGGCAGAAATTCTGAACCGTAATAGCTAAACCGCACCATACAGACAACCAATGCCAAGACAAAAATCCCCAAGGTCCATTTGGGATGATCAAAAGCTTTCTTAAATCCTTTAAAAATTACCCTTCGGCTTACCCGCGTTATTTTATTTTCATCCTCTTTGATGTTCTTCTTCAGCAGATATTTACACATTGCAGGCACATAGGTCAGACTCAGGACCAAAGAACCCAGCAGGGCGTAGCCAAGCGTAAAGGCCAAAGGTGAAAACATCTTTCCTTCCACCTTTTGAAAAGAGAAAATCGGCGTCAGGGCGACAATCAGGATCAATAAGGCAAAAAAGATATATCCAGCCACCGAACCTGCACTCTTTTTAATGATACCCAGCTTGGAGACTTTGTTGAAACGGGCCGTCCCCAGCCGATGTGCCTCCTTTTCCAGGGAGACAAAAACCGTCTCCACGATCACCAGCGTCCCCTCGAGCAATAGGCCAAAGTCCAATGCCCCCATGGAAATCAGATTAGCCGGCAGGCCCTGAATTTTCAATAAGATGATCGCAAACAGGAAGGCCAATGGAATTACCGAGGCTACAATAAAGGTTGTCTTCCAATTGTTCAAAAAGATAAAGACAATGATCGAAACCAGGATAACACCCTCGATCAGGTTTTTCGACACCGTATGCACTGTGTTGTTAACCAATTTTGTACGGTCAATCACTGGTTCAATCTTGACATTCTCCGGTAAGATACGGCCGTTCAATTCCTCAATTTTTTCTTTTAACCGTGTCACTACTGCCGACGGATTTTCACCCCGGAGCATAATGACAATCCCCTGTACCAGGTCATCTTCCTCGTTGAGCCCCACCTGTCCAAGCCGCGGTTTGGCACCCAATTCTATTTCAGCGACATGCTTGACCAGGATAGGCGTATTGCCTACCACCTTGATCAAAATATTGCCAATATCATCTATTTTATCCAGCAGCCCCACGCCGCGCACGACATAGGCCTGATTTCCTTTTTGGATTACATCACCACCCACATTGATATTTGAGCGCGATACCGCCTCATACACATCCAATGGTGAAAGGTTATAGTTGGCCAGTTCCGTTGGATTGATCTTTATTTCATAGATCTTTTCTTCACCACCAAAGCTTACGACATCCGCCACCCCCGGCACACCCACAAGCTCCCGTTCGATCACCCAGTCCTGAATAGCAGATACCTCCTTGATCGGCAGGTTACTTTTGACCACATAACGAAAGATTTCCCCTGTGGCCCCCGAAGGTGGTTCAATGGAACTTTCGGCCCCTTCCGGCAGCTCAATGGAGCGCATTTTATTACCCGCATATTGCTGCGCATAGAAGTCTTCGACCTCATCCTCAAACTGCACCGTCACCACAGAGAGTCCAAACAGGGAAATCGACCGCACATTCGTCTTTTTGGGGATGGTGTTCATTTCCTTGGTGACGGGTAGTGTGACAAATTTTTCAATTTCTTCGGCACTGCGTCCCGGCCATTGTGTGATGATCCGAACACGGGTATTCGTTACATCTGGAAATGCTTCGATCGGGGTATGCAGGTAAGCGTAAATTCCACCGAACAATAAAGCCAGCGTAAAAAATAGCACCACCAAGGAATGTTTCAATGAAAATGAAACGATATTTTGTACAACCTTCTTCATCCTATCTATTCATCAATTCATCAAATACAATCAATTCATTTTCTGTCAGCACGCGGTCCCCTTCCTCCAATCCTGTTTCGACAAAAGCATAAGTTTCGTTTTCCGACACGATATCAACAGTCCTTACGGATAGATCACAATCGCTTTTGTAGATCACGACATAATTCTTGTTATTATGCAAGATAATGGCGTTTTTGGGGATTGCCAGCAAGTGTTGCTGCTGCCCTGCGGATCCCTTCTCCACCAACACATCCACGCTCATGCCCGGTTTCAACCTCAAATCCTTATTGAGCAGCTTGACGCGCGCTTTGACCACCCGCTCTTCGGGATCAAAAAAGTTGGCCACCTGATCAATATAGCCATCAAAATATTCGCCTTTATAAGCCAAAGTTGTGATCCTCACATGAGCGCCATTTTTGACAAAGGGTAAGTTATTTGCGTAAATATTGACGGTCACCCAGACCTCATTCAGGTTACTGATGGACAGTAGATCCGTATCATCACCTACGGTCATACCCGGACTTACTTTTTTGTCAACGATATACCCAGTTTTGGGCGCACGGATATAAAAAACACCATTCTCAGCGGATCCGTTCAGCAGTTTCATATTCGCCTTCACGTTCTGGATCCCGATCTGCACAGATTTCAGTTCGCTTTCCATCTCTTCCAGCTCACGCTGGGAAGCCATGCCATCTTTCAGCATACTACGTAAACTATTCACCTTACTTTCGGTCAGGCGTCTATTGTTTTCCAGCTCGCGGAGTTCCTTTCCTAGATCATTGACCGAGGTCCCTTTGAGTGATACCAGCACCTGCCCTTTCTCCACATAATCACCCATTTTTACAGCGACAGATTGCACCATTCCCTGAATAGGGCTCTTCAGCGCAGCGAGCTCATCCTGGTTGTATTGAATTGCGCCGTTTAAGGTGATCTGTTCAGACACATCCCGCTTTTGGATCGAATCAATTTTGATATGGCGTTTGAAATCATCACTTAAGCAAAAGCCTTTTGTCTCTACAACATGCTGTTCCTCCTTTTGCTCCGACTGACAGCCCCACAGGAGACAAATAGACAAAAGCGTCAGTGGCATTAAAAAATTACCTTTCATTAGACAATATCCTTTCCGACTAAATAGGTCAGTTCTTCGCTATACTGAAGATATTTAGCCCTGCGTTCCAATATTGATTCTTTGTTTTCCATATAATTATTGATAAAGCCTATAAACTCAACAATGGTCAGCCTACGTTCCTGGAAATTTCGGACATAGCGTTCCAGGGCAACATCCAGCTTACCGTCAAACCCTTTATCCATAGCTTTCAGGCTAGATTCCAAATTGCTTAGCCGTGCGGAAAGAAAATCGATCTCCCGTTCGATATCAATACGAAACTGCTCGATTTCAACCTTATTTTTTTCCAGTTCTAGTTTTGCGATCTTGATATTCCCTTGGTTCCTATTAAATAGAGGTAGATCCATAGAAAGCCCCAGCCCAATAAAATCGCGCATGATATTTCCGCCCCGATCATAATTCACGGAGACTTCCAGGTTTGGCACACGTTCGGCTTTCTCTATTTCCAGTTGCGCCTGCCCTTTCTTAAATTCATTGTGAATGATTTTATAATCGCTGCGATTATCCATGGCCATGATTTTCCATTCGTTTTGTCTATTCGCAATAAAGGCAGGGCTACCGATGGTATCCGCGATGGAAAGCGCCGTTCCCTTTGCCCCGAGATAACGCGCAACATCGTTCATTTTTGCTATTTTCTCCTGCTGTATTTCGTTCAGCTTATTCCCAAAAGCCATGGATTCACTCTGGATCCGGAGGTAATCCATTTCGCTGACATTGCCTTCTTTCCACTGGTTTTGATAAGATTGTGCCAGCTTCTGGAAGATTCCGACCTGATTGCTATAGAGACGCTCCTTTTCCTGCAGCACTTGCAATTCCAGGCATTGGCTACGGAGGTCATATTTCAGGTTGCGGAGCAATTCCTCAAACTGAAGTTGCGCATTCTCCTTTTCAAGGAGTTGCAGCTGTACCCGTTTTTTTCTTTTGCCGGCCAGTTCAATCGTCTGCTCCAGTTCCATTTCCACCTGTTGGTATCGTCCGTAATTTCCGATCAATGCCGGCAGCTCCTCACTGGAAGAGTTTTTCCAGAGGTTGACCTCACCGATGGAGATCTTGGGGTTGGGCCACAGCTTGGCCTGTAGTACCGCTGCTTCAGCCTGTTTCATCTGAAAACGCTGCGCCATCAAGGACAGGTTATGTGTTAGGAATACCTGCTCAATCTCTGATTTTTGCAAATGCTTTTCGGGGATTTCCTGTGCAAATAATCTGCTGTTCAAGCCAAGAAGAAGAACTAATGTAATGCGTATTTTTCTCACTCTATTTTGTATTTCCACAAAACTAAGAGACAGGGATTACAGACAACTTTAAGGTAAATTAAAGTTTGATTAGAAGAGATTAGAGAATGGTTAGAATTTTGGGAACAGCAGCGATACGGTTGTCCCCAGGTCATTGGAACGAATAGCAAAGTCCACCCCCTGGTCTTTAAACACGATCTGCGCAAAGGAAAGGCCGATACCACTACCTTTGACAGTACCGACATTCGTTCCGCGGTAAAAGGTCTGCTTCACGGCCTCCAGCTCCGCTTGTGGAATACCGATACCCTGGTCAATAATTTCTAGGGATAGACGCTCATCGAGGGTCGTCATGCGCACCAGGACCTCCTGGCCATTGGCATATTTAAGAGCGTTTTCGATCAGGTTGGAGATCGACAAGGCCACAAGCATGCGATTACCTCGAAAATTAAAATAATGTGGTTCATCCACCTGTAGCTCGATTTTCAGGGGTACGGCAAATGTCCGCTTAAACTTAGGTACCAAGTCCCAGACCACTTCATCGATGCGAAAGACCTCCATCGACCGCTTCAAAGCTTGATCTTCTGTCAGCAATAGAAAATTTCCGATCAGGTGATTTAGAAAATTTACATGCTCGGTGATGGTCGCTGCCAGTTCCTGATACTCCTCCTGGCTACGGGCTTTCGTTCCAAAAACCTCCATCGACCCCAAAATACCGGCGAGAGGTGTACGAAACTCATGGGATACATAGCTCACAAAATTCTTTCGGATAATCATGTTTTCACTGATCCGGCGTAGGAGCGCATTGTAGCTTTCGATCAGATCTTGCAGCTCATCTTTTGTCTTGATCACCGTCAACGGCTCCTGGATAGTATTTAAATCCTTATGTTGGATTTCCTGAATGACATTCCGGATGGGCAGATAGGCATATTTACTCAGCCAGACCGATAACAAGACAATGCTGATCAAGGCAACCAGAAAAACGAGCACGAGAATAAAAAGCAGGCGATTTAGTTGCTGATTAAAGTCCGTATTAGACTCTTTAACAAAGACAAAAAAATCACCCTGATTATCGGGATAATACAGGCCAAAATAAAAGCTGTCCTCCGTTTTAAAATAAACAGTTTTTTGGGATTTCAGCTGCGTCAACAAGCTTTTACTGATTTGATTATCATATTTCAGGCCACCATAACTCACTTGGCCTTCGGCATTATAGACCGCTACCATAGCCCGCTTGACCAGACTTTCATACTGATTTTTGGACTCCAGATGTTTTAAGGGGCTCTGTTCATCCGCCTCCAGGTAATAGATACCGGCGATTTTTGCATTTTTTTCCAGCGAACTGATCAGATGCCGTTCGGAAGAATTATAGAATATCCAGTAAATGACCAGCGTTGCAAGTCCAAAAATGATCGTGAAGACCAAGGAAGAAAAAAGGGTCAGTCTGATCTTGAGGTTCATGGTCAGTCCGTTTTGAGCATGTAACCGACCCCTTTGACCGTCCTGATAATGGATGTATCACTTCCATCATCCACTTTCCCCCGTAGATAGGAGACATAGACATCCACGACATTGGTATTGTTATCAAAATCAATACCCCAGACAGCCTGTAGGATCGCGGTACGTGAAAGGGTCTTATTGCGATTTTCAATCAAATACTTAAATAGCTTAAATTCTTTAGGCGAAAGATCAACATTTGCACCACCTTTATAGACTTCATAACGATCCAGATCCACTTTGAGATCGCGAATTTCGATGCAGCTATCATTTACATGGGTTGCATTTTTATAGCTGTCCCGGCGTACCAAAGCTTTGATGCGGCTGAGGAGTTCTTTAAACGAAAAAGGTTTGACCAGGTAATCATCGGCACCACTTTCCAGGGCATCGACTTTATCTTCAATTTCACCAAGTGCGCTGAGGATCAGAATGGGAATATGGTTTTTTCGGTAGCGCAGCGTTTTTGTAAACTGGATCCCATCGATTCCCGGTAACATAATATCCAGTACCACAATATCCAGGGAATCGGCATTCACCCATTCCCTTGCCGCTTCAGCGGATTCCGCCAAAATGACCTGATGGCCCAACTCTTCCAGCCCTTTCACGACAAAGCTACTAATACGACGATCGTCCTCTACCAAAAGTATCTGCATAAACTGAATTTATTTTTATACGGGATTATAAAAATTATGAATATCCTAATGGAATCTACAAGTATACGAATTTACAAATTAATCCTTAGACAGGCCACAGCCCTATATTGCCCATATCGACCTGTCTATCCAGATCTCAGGCACCACTGATCTGGGATCAATTCCTTGGTTGAGATCTTAACAGGACTAGAAATCCAAAGTGGATCAGGTCGTAGCCAAACCTTTATTTCAGACAACGGGCCGTGACCAGCAGTTGGCCGACATGACGCTGTGCATGTTCAGCCGCATGAAATAAGAGACCGATTAGGGTCGTTGGAATCTGCTTTCTCCCCAGAAAACGTTCTTCAGTCAACGTTGAGGGATCAGTCACCGATAAGACATCTAAAGCCTGTCCGATCTGCAGCTGTAGGTTTCCGACTAGCGTAGCGACGCTGAGCTCCATATCCACGATGCCTTCTTTTTGGAGATAATCAAACTGCTCGGCAGACAAGGATTTGCCTGCAGCATAGGTAAACATGCGATCAATCACACCGCGGATATGCAGCAGATGAAATCCAATGCTAGCGTTGCCACAGGGGCGTGCCCAGAGCTGCTCCGACGACAGCTGGGCTGTATATTTTGCACTATCCTCTTCCACTTGCAGCAGCGCATGTGCTACCGGCTGCAAAAGATCTGGAATCCCCTTGATTGGTCCCCGCATCCATACTTCTAAGTTGTCCATACCCGATTTAATAAGCTATTTTCGTTTACTCGTGCTCTTCAATGCCCATAGTATCAGTATCGGTTGAAAAAATAAACGGGCAAACCGTTTCCCATCGCTGTCCAGTCCGAAACCATCCCGATGTTCTTTATATTGGGCGATATTGCCCGGGAACACCGCAACAAAAAACAGGGCTGCAATTTTTCCGACAGTAGCGCGCTGTTTGCCCCTAGCCAATAACAGCGCTCCGCCCAGCGCGATTTCAGCAAATCCCGAATACAGGACCGTATCATCTTTGGAGAGCGGCACCCAATCAGGTACCTGTGCCTGAAATTCCTTCCGGGCAAAGGTCAGATGTCCGATTCCCGCTACCATTAAAAAAGCACCTAAGCCATAGCGTGCAATCTTTTGAAGGCAAGATTTTTCCATACTATCTTTTTAATAGAAGACAGTACAGGGCAAAAATAGTTTGCTGAGGACAAATAAGATTCGAAAAATAACGCTGATCCCCGCCCCTTTCCCAAATGTTTCCAGAATCTATCTGAACCTTTACCCTGTGGCATTTTCTGTCTCCAAGCTAAAGACAGCCTGAATGACAAAAAGCGAGCCTACAACAGATGTAATAGAATTTAGTAAAATAGCAAATATGAAGAAATTAACTTGGTTAGCAGCTGTACTGATAACAGGCAGCGCATGGACATTCACAGCATGTGACAAAGATGATGCAATGGAAAGCCCTGTCGGCTATGCAAAATTACCTCAGGCAGGCAAAACGATGATTGAATCTCATTTTGGAGCAAACACAGTAGCCAGCGTTACACGAAAAAACAATGCCGATACAGACGGTAGCCTCTATGAAGTCAGGTTGAACAGTGGTATAGAGATCGATTTAGACAAAGATGGCAACTGGACCGACATTGACGGGAATCAAAGATTACCAGATGCCTTAATCCCCGCACCTATATTGAACTATGTGGTTAAGCAATACCCAGCGCCTTTATTTATCGAAGGTATAGACAAAGAACCTTATGGTTACCAAATCGATTTGTCCAATGATCTGGATTTAAAATTTAATGCCGATGGTAGTTTCATCGGTCTTGATGACTAAGGCGAACCATCAAAAAAGGGACTTATCAAGCGATAAGTCCCAACCAGTAAAAAACAAACATTGACAAACTATTGCTGGCGATCCCAGCCGCCACCAAGAGATCTATATATCGCTACACTCGCTTTGAGCTGATTCGCTTTCTTCTCGACCAGTTCAAATTTGGATTCCAATGCATCGCGTTGCGTCAGCAACACTTCCATATAATCCGCGCGGGCATACTTAAATAAATCATTGGAGATAGCGATAGATTCTTTTAGCGCATCGACTTCCCGGGTCTTGATCGCAAGGCCATTTTCCAGATTTTTAATTTTTGAAAGCTGGTTAGCGACTTCGATATAGGCAGCTAATATGGTTTGCTCATAATGGTAGACTGCCTGCACCTGTCTTGCGTTGGCATTATAATAGGCCGCTTTGATTGCCCTTTTATTGATTAGGGGAGCAGTAAGCTCGCCGACGAGTGAAGTCAGAAAAGATTCCGGTTTAATCAGATAAGTTGGATCAAAAGCTTGCAAGCCCACTCCGGCAGCAATATCCAAGGAAGGATAAAAACGCGCTTTCGCGGATTTAATATCCAGTTTGGAAGCAGCGAGTTCATATTCTGCCTGCTTAATATCCGGTCTATTTTCCAGCAGATCGGCGGGGATACCCGTATAGACTGTCTGTGGAACAAGTTGCTCAAAGGCATCCTGGTTTCGCTGCACTGGCTGCGGGAATCTGCCGACAAGATAATTGATCTTATTTTCAGTTTCCGTTATCTGCTGCTGGATATCATATTGCATCCCCTCGGTTTTCAATATCTGCGCCTCGAATCTTTTGATGGCAAGCTTGTTCGACCGCGCGTTCTTTTTCAAGTCATTGACCACTGTTAGCGCATCATTTTGGATCTTCACATTTTCATTGACCACCAGCAGTTCGTTGTCCAGCGCCAGGAGCTCATAATAAGCATCTGCAATTTCGGAGATGAGATGCGTCACCATAAAGTTTTTGCCTTCCACACTCGCAAAATACCGCTGCAATTGCGCTTTGGTGGCATTGTGCAGTTTACCCCAGATATCCGTTTCCCATTGCGCCTGTACACCGACACCAAAATCAAACAGCGGTTCGGGCATCTCCCGCCCCGGTTCAATTTCCGTATTTTTCTCCATCGCACCGATATTGGTGTAACGGCTCACTTTGTCAACACCGGCCCCTACTTTAAGCCCTACAGAAGGTAAATATTCACCTTTTTTGGCACTGACCTCATTTTTGGCCATCTCGATTTCCTGAAGCACAATATGGAGCTCCTGATTATTTGCGAGTGCCAGACCGATCAGTCCCTGCAGATTGGGATCATTGAAATAACTGTTCCATTTGATTTTCCCAGTATTTGTGGAGTCATTTTCGGCAGTACCATATTTCTCTGGTACAGCCCTATTTTCAGCACGCTGTTGTATTTCCAAAGGTTTGCAGCCCACGAAACTCAGTAAGAAAAGTGCAAAACCTGTATATTGATATAATCTATTTCTATTCATAATGTATTATGTCTTCGCTTAAAGGTGATTCGTCTTCGGCCTGGATCATTTTTCTACCATCCGCCAATTTTGCAAAAATGTAATAGAGTCCCGGAATGACGATAACGCCAAAGATTGTCCCTACGAGCATGCCACCTAATGCAGAAGCACCTATGGTATGGTTTCCGATAGCTCCGGCACCACTCGCAAAGACCAGCGGAACAAGTCCGGCGATAAAGGCAAATGAGGTCATCAGGATTGGTCTGAACCGAGCTCTTGATCCTTCTATGGCCGCGTCGAGTATCGTATCTCCGGCCTGGCGGCGCTTGACGGCAAATTCAACGATCAGCACGGCATTTTTACCCAACAGACCGATGATCATGATCAGTCCCACCTGTGCATAAATATCGTTTTCGAGTCCCATCGCTTTCAAGAGGAAGAATGAACCAAATACACCGACCGGTAGCGACAACAAAACCGCAAACGGGATAATAAAACTTTCGTATTGCGCTGCTAAAACAAGATATACGAATACCAAGACCACCAAGAAGACATAAATGGCTTCATTTCCGCGCTGTGCTTCATCGTAGGACAAGCCCTCCCAAGCCACTTTATAACCGTGTGGCAATGTTGCCAGCGCTGTCTCATTGATCGCCTGAATCGCGTCAGCCGTTGTATAACCATTTGCCGGAAGCCCGCGCACCGCAGCAGAATTGTACATATTGTAACGTGTGATCTCGTTGGGGCCCTGTGTTTTTTTCAAGGTCATAAATGCCGAATACGGAACCATCTGATCATGATCATTTTTCACATAAAGGTTCATAATATCCGAAGGCAATCTTCTGAATTCGGGTGATGACTGCACATAGACTTTGAAGAATTGACCAAAACGGATAAAGCCCTGTTCGTAGGTACTACCGATCAGGATATTGAGGTTATCCATGGCTTTACCGATAGAAACCCCTTTTTGCATGGCGGCATTATTGTCAAATACCAATTCATATTGCGGGTAATTGGCTGCAAAGAAGGTAAATACTCCCGTCAGCTCCTTACGTTTTTTTAGATTGGCAATAAAAGCTTTGTTTACTTTATCAAAATCCTGGTAATCTGTTGTTCGGTTTAAATCAAGTAAGCGCATCGAGAAACCACCCGAGGATCCAAAACCAGGAACAGCCGGCGGTTCGAAAAACTCTACGGTCGCCCCCAGATTTTTTGATTTTTCTTCAAGTTCTTCCATGATCTCTTTCACACCATGCTCGCGCTCACTCCAAGTCTTGAGGTTGATCAGACAGGTTCCCGCATTTGAACCACGACCTTCCGTCATGATCTCATAGCCGGCCAGCGAAGAGACCGACTCCACACCGTCCACCCCCTGACAGATCTTTTGCAGTTCGCGGGAAAGCTTATTGGTCTGTTCCAGCGTCGATCCCGGTGGCGTCTGAATGATCGCATAGATCGTTCCCTGATCCTCGCTCGGTATAAAACCACCCGGAAGTGTTTTGTTGATTAGGAAAGTCCCCACACAGAAAGCAATGAGGATCCCCCAGGTGATGACCCTCCGGCTGGCGATCTTG
>PJTS01000358.1_pt1 | contig 31504 bp, 28 predicted proteins | sample 1512251 | NCBI WGS metagenome assembly PJTS01 (sample SAMN08177686, study PRJNA422409) | Soil metagenome, whole genome shotgun sequencing project. | isolation source: Soil (2) enriched on wood chips: alkali lignin treatment | place: USA: Madison | collected 2015-01-15 | reverse complement strand
TTTTCGTGCGTCCCCATCGTCTAGAGGCCTAGGACATCACCCTTTCACGGTGGCGACCGGGGTTCGAATCCCCGTGGGGACGCCAGTTTCAAAACGGACCCTGCTCCCGGCAGGACAATCCGGAGTTTCATGGGGCCATAGCTCAGCTGGGAGAGCGCCTGCATGGCATGCAGGAGGTCAGCGGTTCGATCCCGCTTGGCTCCACCACTTCGACATTAGGCCGTCGAAGATCTACAACTTGAAGTTTTTCGTGCGTCCCCATCGTCTAGAGGCCTAGGACATCACCCTTTCACGGTGGCGACCGGGGTTCGAATCCCCGTGGGGACGCCAATTCTTGAAGACCCCGGCCTCGGCCGGGGTTTTTCTTTGCCTATCATCCAGGCATCGAGTTCAGAAGCGCCGATACATGCCGACCGACGCCGGTGCGGTGGGTGCAAATCCGAACTGCGCGTACAGGCGATGCGCCTCGCCATCGGCGAGCAGGCTCACATATGCCGACGGCGGCAGATTCGCCTGCATCCACGCATCCAGCCGCCGCATTACTTCCTTGCCCAGCCCCTGCCCCTGCAACCGCGGCAACACGGCGATATCGCAGACCTGCAGGTGGCAACCGCCGTCGCCGACGATCCGGCCCATCGCCACCAGCTCACTTCCCTGGTAGGCGCAGACGCCGAACAGCGTGTTGGGCAGCGCGCGGCTGGCGGCCTCGGCGGTCTTGGCACTCAGCCCGGCCAGCAGGCGCAGCTGGCAGTAATCCTCCACGGTCGCTACGCCGTCGCGGAACTGGCAGGTCGTCGAATCACTCATGCGTCATCTCCAGGTGGTCAGGCTATCCTGCCGTAGTCACGTCGCAGCCGCTGCGACCTTCGCCCACAGAACGCCCATGTGCTATTCCGCCCTGATCCGCGCCGACTACGCCAAGCTTGTCCGTGAATACGGCGCCGTGCTGTCGCTGGAAGAATTTGCCGAGCTGTACGCGCACGATCCCGGCAAGAAGCGGCCGAAGACACCCAAGGCGATGGACGATGGCTTTGCCGGCGCACGCACCGGGCAGGGCCGCGACATCGTGGCGAAGATCCAGCAGTGGCATGCCGAGGAGCAGCAGGCGCTGCAGGCCGAGCTGTTGAAACAGAGCGAACGGCGCGACATCGCCCACGCCACCCTGGCCACGCGGCCGACACAGAAAGCGCGCAACGACCTGCGCGTGGCCAGCAACCGCATCGAACGCGCGCAGGCACGCCTGGACGACCTGCACCGGGTGCAGCTGCTGCCGCGCGACAACCGCATCTTCCCCGGCACCTACGCGCCGGTGATGGTCAGCGAAAACGGGCAGCGGGTGATCAAGCCGATGCGCTACCAGTGCCGCCTGCCGGACAAGCCCGCACGCAACGACGTGCTCTACCCGGGCACCTACAACGCGCGACGCGACAGCCTGGAAGGCTACTGGCGCGGCGCCTTCGGCCTGCGCCACGGCGTGGTGGTGGTCAGCGCGTTCTACGAGCACGTGCCGCGCCATGCCATGGCCGGCCGCAGCCTGGATACCGGAGAAAAGGAACAGGACGTGGTGCTGGAATTCCGCCCCGACCCGCCGCGTGATCTGCTGCTGGCCTGCCTGTGGGCCGAGTGGGAAGGCCCGGAAGGCCGGCTGTTGTCCTTCGCCGCGATCACCGACGCACCGCCGGCCGACGTGGCTGCCGCCGGCCATGACCGCGGCGTGGTGCCGATCCGGCGGGAACACCTCGATGCCTGGCTCAACCCCGATCCGGACCAGCTGGCCACGCAGTACGCCATCCTCGATGACCGCGAGGATCTGCGTTACGTCTACGAAGAGGCGGCCTGAGCCTGAGCCCGGCGGTCAGGCCCTGGCGCTGGAACGGCCGACCGCGCGCACCAGTGCCCGCGACAGATCTGCCGACAGGTAGGGCTTGACCAGCAGCACGCCGCCGCGCATCGACGCAGGCAGCTGATCGGCGGTCATGCCGGTGGCCAGCACGAAGGGCACGCCGCGTGCGGCCAGGGCAGCGGCCACCGGTTCACTGGTCTCGTTGCGGGCCAGGCGGTAATCCAGCAGGGCCACGTCCGGCGAGGTGTCCTGCAGCAGGCGCAACGACTCGGCAACCGTCTCGGCCAGACCGACCACCACCGCGCCGGCCTGCACCAGCTGCATCTGCAGCAGGGCGGCACTCATCTCATCGTTCTCGACCACCAGCACCCGCAGGCCTTGCAACGCAGTCATGGGCCTCCCTCCGGCGCCTGTCAACCGGATCCAGTATAGCCATCGCCCAGCCATTACCGACAAATCAACGGGCTTCCGGCCCTGTACGGAGGCGCCTCTATGAAGGTCCGCCGGGCTCGGTTACACTAGCCCGCTGCTGCCGGTGTGGCGGAATGGTATACGCAGCTGACTCAAAATCAGCCGGGGGTGACCCCATGAAGGTTCGAGTCCTTTCACCGGCACCATCGAGCAAAAGGCCAGGTCATCGACCTGGCCTTTGGCGTTTCTGGCCTTGAAGCATCTGCCTTTGCCACCTCACACTGGCCAGATGGCAACTTCCGCTCCCACTCTGCCCATTGCACTGATGGCGCGACTCCGGCCACTGGTTGCGGACGATGCAGAGGCCTGGTCAGCCTACCTGTCGTCACCCGGCTTCATCGAGCACACCAGCTGGTCGGACGTCTCAGTCAGCGGATTGCGGCGGCAGATTGCCCGCTATGGCAACGACCAAGACGAATTGCGCTGGGCCATCGTCGATCCGAACGGGTGCCTGCTGGGCACCATTGGGTTCAATGGTATCGAGCTGGCCCACGCGCGCGCCGAACTGGCCTACGACATCGCACCCGCCCATCAAGGCCGTGGCCTTGCTACTGCAGTAGCCCGCGCCGCGCTGTGCTGGGCACACCATGCGCTTGGCTGCGCGCGCGTGCAGGCCACCGTACTGGACAGCAATCATGCGTCCATCGCCGTGCTGCGCAAGCTGGGCATGCGGCAGGAAGGAAAGCTGCAAGCCTACCGTTGCGTGCGCGACGTGCCGCGTGATTTCTGGATGTTTGCCAGCGTGATTGTCCGTTAGAGCGGGATTGCTGCCGCAGGTCGCACCACACCAGCGGTGCGGTGCCACCTTGTCGGATCAGACCACCCGCAGCATCGATGGATGCCTGCCCTGCCCCGCATCCACCCGGAACCCGGCCACGGTCTGCAGCAGCTGCGCGGACTGTTCCTCCATGCTGCGCGCCGCCGCCGAAGCCTCCTCCACCAGCGCCGCGTTCTGCTGCGTGCCCTGGTCGATCAGGTCGACGGCCTGGTTCATCTGCTGGATGTCGTCGCTCTGCTGCTGTGCCGCCGTGCTGATCTGGGTCATCAGCTCGCTGACCCGGCGCACGTCGCGCACGATCTCATCCATGGTGCGTCCCGCGCTTTCCACCTGCGCGGTGCCGGCGCCGACGTTGGCCACCGATGCGTCGATGAGCTGCTTGATCTCCTTGGCCGCACTGGCCGAACGCTGCGACAGCTCACGGATCTCGGTGGCCACCACGGCGAAGCCGCGGCCATGCTGCCCCGCGCGCGCGGCTTCCACGGCGGCATTCAAGGCCAGGATGTTGGTCTGGAAGGCAATGCCGTCGATCACCCCGATGATGTCGACGATGCGCCGCGAGGACGTGTTGATCACCGCCATGGTCGAGACCACTTCATGGACCACGGTGCCGCCGCGCGCCGCCACTTCGGCCGCGCCACCGGCCAGTTCACTGGCCTGGCGTGCATGGGTGGCGGTGCGCTGCACGGTTTCGGCCAGGCCCTTCATCGACACTGCCGTTTCCTCCAGCGAGGCGGCCTGCTGCTCGGTGCGCTGGGACAGATCGTTGTTGCCCTGCGCGATCTCGCTCGCGCCCACCGCAATGGTGTCGGCGGCGAACTTGATCTGGCCGAGGATGCCGGCCATGGCCTCCACCAGCGCGTTGACGCCCTCGCAGAGATCGGCGATCGGGCCGCGCTTGTCGGTCATGTCCACGTGGTGGGTCAGGTCACCCTGCTTTGCGGCCGCCACCACTTCGCGGGTCTGCGCCACGGCGCGCTGGGTGGCCTGGTTTTCGTGCACCTGCGCGGTGATGTCGGTGGCGTACTTCACGACCTTGAACGGGCGACCGTTCATATCGAGGATGGGGTTGTAGGACGCCTGGATCCACACCTCGCGCCCGTCCTTGCCCAGCCGCCGGTACTGGCCCGCGTCGTACTCGCCCAGGCCCAGTTTTTCCCAGAACTGGCGGTACTCGGCGCTCTCGCGCTGGTCGGGTTCGACGAACAGGGAATGGTGCCGGCCGCGCACTTCCTCCAGCGTGTAGCCGGTGGCGGCGAGGAAGTTCGCATTGGCGGACAGGATGCGTCCGTCCAGGCTGAACTCGATGACCGCCTGTGACTTGTCGATGGCCGCCAGCTGGCCTGCCGAATCGGCGGCCTGCATCTTTTGCGCGGTGATGTCCGTGGCGAACTTCACCACCTTGTACGGCCGGCCCTGGCGATCCAGCACCGGATTGTATGAAGCCTGGATCCAGATCTCGCGCCCGCCCTTGCCGAAGCGCCGATACTGGCCGGCATCGAACTCGCCGCGCGCCAGTCGCGCCCAGAACTCGCGGTATTCGGCGCTGCGGGCATGTTCGGGGTCGACGAACAGGGCGTGGTGCTGGCCCTGGATTTCATCAAGGCGGTAGCCCACCGCCTGCAGGAAGTTGTCGTTGGCCTGCAGGATGGTGCCATCCAGGGCGAACTCGATGACCGCCTGCACGCGGTGCAGGGCAGCCACCTGCGCGGCCAGCTCATCCTGCCGGCGGTCCTGCGCGGACATATCAATGGTGGTGCGCTGCGCACCCAGCGCGCCCAGCAGCAGGCGCCAGGGTGAATAACGGGAATGGGAATCGGCCGGCGTCTGCTCACCCGCCGTGAAGCCTGGCATCAGCATCTTGGGTTCCTCGGAGTCCAATGAAATGCAATCCGGCGGGCGGATGCCCGGCGGGGCCATCAATTGCCTGGACTTGCAGACGCGCGGGGGGAAGCGTCCTTGTTCGTCTTGCGCGTAAAGCTGGACTGCGGACTGCGGAAGGCGGTACACACAGCGCGGGCAGCCCGTCGGGGGCAGCCTGGAGTCCAGCAGCGAAAGGCAGGAGCGGGATCCAGTCAGGTTATCGGCGGGCCGGACGCCACCTTTAGGGCGATCTGCACGGCCCGCGCCTTCACAATGCCCGGCGGTACAGCAACTTGCCCCCGGCCTCGCCCTGGGCCTGGTAGCCATTGCGCTCCAGCAGGGCCACCATCTGCGGGAAGGCCTGCGAGGTCTTCACTTCGATGCAGCCGTAACCCTGCGCGGCTGCCCAGCGCTGCTGGGTTTCCAGCAGCGCCTGGGCGATGCCCTGCCGGCGATGGGCCGGATGGATGCCGCCGACCCAGCTGTAGAAGCGCCTGCGATCGAGCGCGTAACCCACCTTGAAGCCGACCAGTTCACCCCCCTGCTCGGCCACCAGCACCAGGTGGCGGCGCCCGGCCAGGCGTTGCGCATAGGTGGCATGGGTGCGTCCCTGGCCCAGCTCGCCCACGCCCTGCAGCACCTGCAGGGCTTCGTCCAGACTGCCTACTCTTACCAGCATCGTGTTCCTCCGCGGTCAGCGTTGACGCCACATCATCCAGCGCAGCACGGCAATGGCCAGCACGGCCGGCAGGTAGCCGAGACTGCCCACCCACACAAGCAGCGCCGCCGTCACCCAGCCACCGCCGCCACCGAAGATCCACGACGTGTGCTGCAGGACATGCAGTGCCACCGGCAGCAGCAGCGCTGGCGACAGCCGCAGCAGCTGCCAGCGCCAGCCGAGCGGCCCGACGAAGCCGATGATCGCACCGAGCAGTGCGGCGATCGTCACGATGGGGAGTGCAGCGTCCATGTCGGTGTTCGTTTGCAGGGTGCAGCAGCCATTGTGGACCACCACCGCCGTTACAGCGATGCGCGCTGCGCCGGGAAGGTTGCAATGACCAACGACCCATTACATCGCGCGTCGCTGCGTGCAGCATCACCTGCATCACGGATGCATCCATTGCAGGGAGAAGCCCATGTTCAAACGTCGCGCGTGTGTCTTGTTGTTGAGCCTGTGCAGTGCCGCCGCCGGCGCCGCTGATGCGCCCTATCGCCCCGCCTTCCATCCGGGCGAGCACAAGGGACCGCCTGCCGGCCGCGTGAATGACGTCCTCGTCCTGGGCAGCCCGCATCTCTCCACCCTGCCCGATTCCTTCCAGCCGGCGATGCTGGAGCCGCTGCTGTCGCGCCTGCAGGCATGGCAGCCCACGGCCATCGCGGTGGAGAACGTATCGGGCCTGCAATGCGATTTCATGCGCCGCAGCCCGACCCGCTACGCCGACAGCGTGAGCACCTACTGCGTCGACACCGCACCGGCACAGGCCGCCACCGGGCTGGATGTGCCGCAAGCCAATGCGGAAATGGAGCGGATGCTGGCGACCTGGCCGAAGGACGCCACGCCGGCCCAGCGGCGCCGGCTGGCGGCGGTGGCCTTGGCCGCCGGCGAACGCGGTTCGGCCATCGTGCAATGGCTGCGCCTGCCCAACAGTGAGCGCCGCGCGGCCGACAGCCTGACCCCGGAACTGGTCGCCTTCCTGGATGCACGCGTGCTGCGCAAGGACGAGGTGAACCTGGTCGCCGCCGAGCTGGCCGCGCGGCTGGGGCTGGAACGCCTGTGGTCGGTGGATGACCACACCGCCGATACGGAAACCCCGAAGGAACTGCAGAAGGCCTATGCAAAGGCCATCCGCGGCGCGTGGGACAACCCCGCCAGCAAAGCCCGCCGCGCGGCCTCTGCTCCCTTCAATGACAACGTGGCCCAGCCAGGCGGCGTGCTGGCCCTCTACCGCCACGAGAATTCCCCGCAGACCGCGCAGAACGTCTACGACAGCGACTTCGGCGCTGCCCTGGTCGAACCGTCACCGGAGGGCTTCGGCCGCAATTACGTGGGCTACTGGGAAACCCGCAACCTGCGCATGGTCGCCAACATCCGCGACGTGCTCGGCCAGCATCCGGGCACGCGCATGCTGGCCATCGTGGGTTCGTCACACAAGTGGTACTACGAGGCCTACCTGGACCAGATGCACGATGTGCGGCTGGTGGATGTGGCGCCGCTGCTGCGCTGACGCTACGGGCCGAACGTCTTGACCATCAACGCGGGCGAGACGAACACGCGCAGCCCATGCTCCAAGGGCTGCTGCATGTCGTAGCCGCGCGCATGCGGCCAGCTGCCGGCCCCACCGATCTCGACGAACTCGGCCCCTGCATTGCGGACCACCCGCGCGCCCGGGCTGGATGCGAGGCAGCCGTCAAACACCGGCTCGCCCTGCCCCGCCGCGAACACCTGCACGCGTGCATCACCGGTGAGCGCATTGAAGCCAAGCTGCAGCTTCACGCTGCCCTGTGCATGCGCGACCTCCACGTCGATACCCTCGGACGTGTCCACCCGCGGTGCGACGCCGAACAATTCGATAAAGGCGGTTTCATCCCAGGCGAACATCAACAACCTCGTCATTGGTAGCGTCGAGCCGTGCTCGACTGCCGTCTGCACAGGCAGTCGAGCAAGCTCGACTCTACCAAGACTGGCCTGCTCAGCGGGGGCGGCGCCCATTGCGCCACAGCACCGCGCTGGCGCCGATGATGCAGGCCAGGGTAGCCAGCAGTGCGCTGGCCACGCCCCATTGCAGCACCGGCACCAGTGACTGCGCCAGCGGGTCCGCGCGCAGCTGTTCCAGGCGCAGGCCGCCGGCCAGGGCCAGCAGCCAGCCGATGCTGGCGGGCGCGTAGGCGCCGACGATGTGGGTGTTCCAACGGCTCATGGCACTTCCCTGCTGAGGTGGCGATGGGGCGATTGTTCCGCCCCGCCCTCTCACAGGTTGAGACCGTGGCCGGACTCAGCGCGCCCAGCCGCCGCCGAGGGCTGCCATCAGCGCCGCGCTGGCCTGCAGCTGCCGGCTCTGGATGTCCTGCAGGCCCAGCTGCGCCTGCCGCGCGTCGGTCTGCGCACTCACTACATCCAGGTAGCTCACCGCGCCGCCGGCGTAGCGGTCGCGTGCGATCTGTTCTGCGCGCCGCGCGGCCTGCACGGCGTCGTCCTCGTGCCCGCGCTGCGCGTCCAGCTGGCGCAGCAGGGTCAGCTGGTCCTCGACCTGGCGGATCGCCGCCAGCACCGTGGCCCGGTACTGCGCCGAGGCCGCATCGAACTCGGCGTAGGCCTGCGCCTTCGCAGCCCTGCGGCGGCCACCATCGAACACCGGCAGCGCAGCCAGCGGGCCCAGCGCCCAGTAGCGGTTGCCCACGTCCAGCACCGACGCGCTGCCCGAGGTCTGCCCGCCCAGCAGCCCGGTCAGGCTGAGCTGCGGGAACCAGGCGGCACGCGCCACCCCGATGCCGGCGTTGGCGGCAAACACCCGCCGCTCGGCTGCGGCGATGTCCGGGCGCTGCTGCAACAGCTTGCTGGGCAGGTCCGCGGGAACCTGCGGCAGCGCCGGCAGATTGCCATCGGCCAGCACGAAGCCACTGGCCGGGGCCCCCACCAGTTCGGCGATGGCATGGCGCAGCAGCGCGTGGCGTGCATCCAGTGCATCCAGGTCGGCCTGCGCGCTGGCCAGCTGGTGGCGCGCGCGGGCCACGTCCAGTTCCGAGGCGATCTCGCCGCGGAACCGGTCTTCGGTCAGGGCCAGCGCCTGCCGGTAGTCGTCGATGCTGTCGCGCAGGATCACCTGCTGCGCCTCGGCGCCGCGCAGCTGCAGGTACAGCCCGGCCAACTGCTGCGACAGGCTCAGCCGTGCCGCCGCCAGGTCATCGCCACTGGCCTCGGCACGCGCCCCTGCCGCAGTAGCGGCGTTGCGCAGGCGTCCCCACAGGTCCAGGTCGAAGGACAAAGAGAACGCCGCGCTGTTGCTGTCGTAGATCGCAGGCTGGGTGGCACTGCGCAGCGGCTTGTCATCGGACTGGCGCTGGCGCATCGGGCCACCACTGAAACCGACCTGCGGCGCGCGGGCCGACGCCACTTCACCGGCTGCGGCACGCGCGGCATCGTAATGGGCCACGGCCAGCGCCAGGGTCGGGCTGGCCTCGACCAGCTGCTGCTGCAGGTGGTCCAGCTGCGGATCCTGGAAGGCCTGCCACCACGCAGCCGGCAACGGCGAGGCGGCCGTGGATGCGCCACCGCCTTCATAGCCGGCCGGCATCGCCACGGCAGGCACCTGGTAAGTCGGCGCGAGCGAACACCCGCCGAGCAGCACCGCGCCCAGCACCAGCACCAGCCGGCGTTCAACCACGCGCATGTGCAGGCTCCTGCTCACCGGCGACCACGCGCACGTGGTCGCCTTCGCGCAGCGCATCCGGCGGGTTGGGAATGACCCGGTCGCCCGCCTTCAGGCCACGGTCCACCCGCAGCGTGCTGCCCAGGTCGCTGGCGATATGGATGTCGCGCAGGTGGACGATGTCCTTGCCGTCGACCACCGCCACCTGGGTGCCCTTGGCGCGGAAGATCAGCACCTCGGACGGCACGCTCACGCCATCGCCGCCGCCCTGCTGCGGCAGAGTCACTTCGGCGTAGCTGCCCGGCAGCAGCGCACCGTCGGCATTGTCGACCACGAACTGCGCCAGCAACGTGCCCGAACTGCGGTCGATCGCACTGGAGTCACCCTGCAGCGTGGCGGTGAAGTGGCGGCCGGACTGGCCCGGCACCTGCAGGCTGGCCTGCAGCCCCGGCGTGATGCTGCCCGCACTGTTCTGCGGCACCGGCACCATCAGGCGCAGGCGGCGCGTGTCGGCAATGTTGAACAGTTCGCGGCCGCTGTCATCGGCGCGGATCAGCTGGCCGACGTCGGTCTGCCGCGAGGTCACGGTGCCATCGAACGGTGCGCGCAGCGTGCGGTAGCGCCCCAGCTCCTGCAGCCGCGCATAGTCGGCCTGCGCCGCTTCCACGCTGGCCTGCGCCGCCAGCGCATTGGCCTGCTTCTCATCGGCTTCCTGGCGCGACACCGAATGGCTGCCCAGCATGCCCTGCCAGCGCTCGGCACTGACCTTGGCCAGCGCGGCATCGGCCTGCGCCTGCAGCAGGTGGGCGTGGGCCTGGGCGATCTGCTGGTCCAGTTCCGGGCTGTCGATCACCGCCAGCACCTGGCCGGCCTTGACCGACTGGCCGATGTCGGCAGTCCACAATTTGAGGTAGCCACCGACGCGCGCGTGGATGGGCGCTTCGGTCCAGGCAGTCAGGTGCGCCGGCAGGGTCATCGTGCCCGCCGCCGCCTGTGCACCGGCCGTGACAACCTGCACGGCCGGCACCGCCTGGCGCTCGGTCCATTCCACTACGGCGTGCGCCTGCTGCGCGCGCAGGCCCAGGCCGGCGGCAACCACGACCACCGCGATGGCGGCACCCAGGATGAGGGGGCGGCGCAGCGAACGCTGCGGCAGCGAAGCATCAGACATGCAGGGGCTCTCCGGCGGGGGCGGTGCGGGGCTTACGCGAGTGGGCCAGGGCAAACACCACCGGCACGAACAACAGGGTGGCGCAGGTCGCCAGCAGCAGGCCGCCGATGACCGCGCGGCCCAGCGGCGCGTTCTGCTCGGTGGACAGTGCGGTCGGCAGCATGCCCAGGATCATCGCCAGCGCGGTCATGCAGACCGGTCGGAAACGGGTGAATCCGGCTTCCAGCGCGGCCTTGGCGGCATCGCCGTGTTCGGCCAGGCGCTCGCGGCAGAAACTGACCACCAGGATCGAATTGGCCGTGGCTACGCCCATGCACAGGATGGCCCCGGTCAGCGCGGGTACCGACAACGAGGTGTGGGTAAGGAACAGCATCCAGACCACACCGGCGAGGCCAGCGGGCAGCGCGGTGATGATGACGAACGGATCGGTCCACGACTGGAAGTTGATGACGATCAGCAGATAGATCAACACGATGGCGGCCAGCAGGCCGTAGCCGAGGCCGGTAAAGGCCACATGCAGCGCATCGATCTGGCCGTGCAGGCCGACCTCGGTGCCGCGCGGGCGCTGGCTGGCCATGCCATCGATGACCGTCTGCACATCGGCGGCCACCGCGCCCAGATCACGCCCCTGCACGCTGGCGTACACGTCCAGGGTGGGCTGCACGTTGTAGTGGGTCACCACCGCCGAACTGGAACCGCGCTGGATCTCGGCCAGGCCGCCCAGCACCTGCGGCACGCCGCTGCTGCCGGTGACCGGCAACGCGCTCAAGGCGGCCAGGCTGTCCATGCGGTACTGCGGGGTGGCGGCCACCACGCCATAGGAGATGCCGTTCTTCGGGCTCAGCCAGAACGTCGGCGCCACCTGGCCACTGCCGGCCAGCGAGGCCACCATGCTGTTGGTGACGTCACGCTCGGTGATGCCCAGGCCGTTGGCGCGCAGGCGGTCCACGTCCACCTTCAGCGTCGGGTAGCCATCGGGCTGCTGCAGGCGCAGATCGACCAGGCCGGGCACGTGGCGCAGGCGGCGGATCAGTTCCTGCGCATAGGCGCGGTTGCCGGCCGCATTGGGCCCGGCAATGCGCACGTCCATCGGCGCCGGCGAACCGAAGTTGAGGATCTGGCTGCTGGTATCGGCCGGCAGGAAGGCGAAGCTGGTGCCCGGGAAGGCGGCGGGCAGCACTTCGCGCAGGCGATGCTCGTACCCGGCCGCATCACCGTGTCCGGGCTTCAGCGAAACCTGGATGTCACCGTCCTGCGGGCCGATGGTGCCGCTGGCGCTGTAGGCCATGTTGATGCCGGTCATCGGCAGGCCCAGGTTGTCGACGATGGCATCGATCTCGGCCGGTGGGACTTCCTGGCGGATGCGCGCTTCAATGCGATCGAAGGCAGCAGCGGTTTCCTCGATGCGGGTGCCCAGCGGCAGGCGCACATGCAGCGACAGCGCACTGGCCTCGGTGGCCGGGAAGAAATCCTGGCCCAGGGTCGGCAGCAGCGCGAAGGACACCAGCACGCAGGCCATGAAGCCAATCAGGAACGGCCGGCGGTTGCCCAGGGCCAGGCCCAGCAGCGCGTGGTAGCGGTCACGCACGGCCGAGAAACCGGCTTCGAAGCGCTGCTGCCAGCGCACCAGCGTGGCGGCCAAACGCGCGCGGCGGTGCTGCGGATGATCGCCCTCGTGATGGTTGAGAAAGGCATCTTCGGGATGGTGGCCCACGCCATGCTCGACCCGGTGCGGGCGCAGCAGGTACAGCGCCATGGTCGGCACCAGCGTGCGCGACAGCACGAACGAACTGCCCATGGCGAAGATGACCGCCAGCGCCATCGGGCGGAACAGGTAGCCGGCGATGCCATCGAGCAGGAACATCGGCACGAACACGATGCAGATGCACAGCAGCGAGACGAACGCCGGGCCGACGATCTGCGCGGCGCCATCGAGGATGGCCTCGCGCACGCCCTTGCCCTGCTCCAGGTGCCAGTTGACGTTCTCGATGGTCACCGTGGCATCGTCCACCAGGATGCCCACGGCCAGCGCCAGGCCGCCCAGGGTCATCACGTTGAGGGTCTGCCCGGCCGCCGACAGCAGCGCGATGGCAGAGAGCACCGCCAGCGGAATCGACGCTGCAATGATCACCGTCGAGCGCCAGCTGCCGAGGAAGACCAGGATCATCACGCTGGTCAGCAGCGCGGCGATGATGCCTTCGCGGGCGACGCTGCTGATCGATTCACGCACGAAGGTGGACGCATCGCCGAGCAGCGAGATCTTCAGCGATGGCGGCAGGGTTTCGCCGATCTGCGGCAGCATGGCGCGGATGCGGCTGACCAGGGTGAGCGTGGAGGCATCGCCATTCTTCAGCGCGGCCATCAGCACCGAGTGGCCGCCGTTGACGCGCACGATGTTGGTCTGTGGCGGCGAGCCATCGCGCACGTGGGCAACCTGGCCGATGGTGACCACCGCGCCATTGACCGTGCGGATCGGCAGATCGTTGAGCGCTTCGATGTCGCTGGGGCTGTTGTTGAGCAGCACGGTGAACTCGTTGCCGCCCAGCTTGGCCGTGCCCACCGGGGTGATCTGGTTCTGCGCGGCCAGCGCGTTGCCGACGTCCTGCGCGGACAGGCCCTTGGCGGCCAGCGCCTGCGGATCGAGGTCGAGGGTGATCTGCCGTTGCTTGCCGCCGTAGGGTGCGGGGATGGCCAGGCCGGGAATGGATGTGAGCGGTGGGCGCACGGTGTTCTGCGCCAGGTCGCGGATCTGCGATTCGCCCAGGGTCGGGCTGGAGAACGCCATCTGCAGCACCGGCACGGTGGAAGCGCTGTAGTTGAGAATCAGCGGCGGGGTCATGCCGGCCGGCATCTGCTTGACGATGGTCTGCGAGATGGCGGTGATCTGCGCGTTGGCGGTACGGATGTCCACGCCGGGCTGGAAGAACACCTTGACCACGCCCATGCCGGCCAGCGACTGCGATTCGATGTGTTCGATGTCGTTGACGGTGGTGCTGAGCGCGCGCTCGTAGGGCGAGATGACGCGGCCGGACATGGCATCGGGGGACAGGCCGGTGTACTGCCAGACGACGGCGATGACGGGGATGCCGATGTCGGGGAACACGTCGGTGGGCGTACGCAGGGCGCTGAGCGGACCGACGATGCAGATGAAAATGGCCATCACCACGAAGGTGTAAGGCTTGTTGAGCGCGGTCCTGACCAAGCCGAGCATGCAGCTCTCCAGCAGTGCGAGTGCCCACCGTGGGCAGCGCAGGCCGGAAAGTATCGGCGCTGGCAGTTAAAACAAAGCTGTGCCGTGGATGAAACATCTTTCATGAAAGGGGTGGGGTTCGGCAGGGCTGCGCCCTGCACCTGCTTAATGCAAAGGCCAAAGCCAAAGCCAAGGCAGCTCTGGTTTTCTACTGATTGGGCGGGGCGGTGTGGGTGGGCAGGACACGCCGTGAACCCGTCCATGGGGGCTCGATGGCGCCATCCATGGCGCCAACGGTCCTGCCCACCCACACCGCCCCACCCCCGACAGGTTCACGCGGCTGATGGTGGGTGCCGACCGTTGGTCGGCACATCTGTCAGATATCGAATGAATTCATCCACGCATGGCGTGGATCTACTGGCAACGCCGGCTGTTGGTAGGTGTCGACCGTTGGTCGACACATCTGTCAGACACCGAATGAATTCATCCACGCATGGCGTGGATCTACTGGCAACTCCGGCTGTTGGTAGGTGTCGACCTTGGTCGACACATCTGTCAGACATCGATATCCGACCCCGTGCCGACCAACGGTCGGCACCCACCACCATCAGCAGCAGGTTCCGACAGACCGCGGGAAACTGTCGAAGGCGGGGTGGGTCCGGTTGAGGGGGCGTGAGCCGCATGGATGCGGCGACCGAGCTTACATGGACGTACTTGCAGCGTCCCCCTCAACCGGACCCACCCCGCCTCCCCTCAGGAAACCAGCTTCTGCTGTTGAAGTTGCCGGCCAGCGGCCGGCACTACCGCTTCTGCGGGTGCAGGGCTGCAAGCCCTGCAGAAGAACACCCCCCTACAGCACCTGCGGCCGGCACAGCAGGCTGAAACTGGCACCGCCCAGCCGCGACTCCCCGGCCGTCACACGGAACCCGTGCAGGCCAGCAATGGCCGCCACGATCGACAAGCCCAGGCCGAACCCCCCGCCCTCGCTCGCATCAGCCCGATGGAACCGCTGGAACACCAGGCTGCGCTCCGCCTCGGGAATGCCCGGGCCGGAATCCTCCACCACGATGCACGTGGCACTGTCCTGTACCCGTGCGGCCAGCCGCACCCGGCCGCCCTCCGGCGCAAACCGGATCGCGTTGTCCAGCAGGTTGCCGATCGCCTCGAACAACAGCCCACGATCACCCACCACGCCTGGCAGGTCCGCCGCCAGTTCCAGCTCCAGCCATTGGCCCTTTTCCTCGGCCAGCGGCGCGTAGAACGCGTGGATCTCCTGCAGCAGCGCCTCCGGCGCCAGCGCGACGAAACCGGAGCGGCGCTGGTGGTCCTCCAGCTCGGAAATACGCAACAGCGCGCGGAACCGCGCCATCAGCGTATCGGTCTCGTCCAGCACCTGCTCCAGCGCAAGCGCCTGCGGTTCGCCATCGCCCACCTGCTGGCGCATGCGGTACAGCTGCGCGCGCAGCCGGGTCAGCGGCGTGCGCAGGTCGTGGGCGATGTTGTCGCACACCCCTTTGACCTCGGTCATCAACTGCTCGATGCGGTCGAGCATGGCGTTGACGATCGAGGCCAGCATGTCCAGTTCATCGCGGCGGCTGGACAACGGCAGGCGCTGCCCCAGGTTGCCGGCCACGATCTGCGCGGTGGCCTGTTCAATGGCCTGGATGCGCCGCAGTGGCCGCCGGCGCAGCAGGTGCCAGCCGAGCAGGCCGGGCACCAGGGTCAGCGACACGCCCCACAGCAGCGCATCAAGAATCAGGTGATTCACCTCGTTCAAGGGACCGCTGTAGCGCACCAGCACCAGGATGCGGCCGTCGCGGGTCGGCATCGCCAGGCCGAAGCCGCGCTTGCCCTGCGCGTTGGCATCGGTGATCGGCAGGCCCGATACCGGGTGCGCGCTGCCATCGCGCGGCAACTGCGCCGGCAGGGTTTTCAGCACCCCGGCCAGCGGCTGGCCCTGCGGGCTGAACAGCCCGTAGGCGTCGATGCCATGCAGGTCGTAGCGGCGGTTCTCGCGCAGGGCTTCGGTCAGCGCGTCGCCGGTGAAGTGTTCGAACAGGTGCGCCCGCTGCAGGACCGCCGACTGCGCCAGCTCGTCCAGGTACAGCGACACCCGCCAGTACAGCACGCCCAGCAGCACGCACGACCACGCCACGAACAGCAGGCTGTACAGCCCCAGCAGGCGGCTGCTGGACGAACGCCAGCCGTCAGACAGTTTCGCTGAGGACATAGCCACTGCCGCGCACGGTACGGATCAGCGACGGCAGGTCGGCCTGGTCGAGCTTGCGCCGCAGGCGGCCGATATGGACGTCGATCAGGTTGGTGCCCGGGTCGAAGTGGTAGCCCCACACTTCCTCGAACAGCATCATCCGGGTCAACACCTGCCCGGCGTTGCGCATCAGGTATTCCAGCAGCTTGAACTCGGTCGGCAGCAGGCTCAGGCTGCGGCCACCCCGGTGGGCGGTGCGCGCCAGCAGGTCCAGCTGCAGGTCGCCCACGCGCAGCACGGTCTCGTTGCTGGCCGGCTGCTGGCGGCGACGCAGCAGCACTTCCACCCGCGCAGCCATCTCGTCGGAGGCAAACGGCTTGGTCAGGTAGTCATCGCCGCCGGCACGCAGGCCACGCACGCGCTCGTCCACGTCGGACAACGCGCTGAGCATCAGCACCGGGGTCTGCACGCCGATGCGGCGCAGGGTGGTGACGATGGCCAGGCCATCCAGCCCGGGCAGCATGCGGTCCAGGGTGATGGCGTCGTAGTCGCCGCTGGCGGCACGGACCAGGCCTTCACGGCCGTCGGCCACCCAGTCCACCTGCAGCCCATGGTTGCCCAGCTCCGCCACGATTTCCTGGGCGGTGATGGCATCGTCCTCGATGGTCAATACGCGCGACATGGGCACCGCTGAAGTCCAGACTCGCCCATGCTCGCCAAATCGGCCGGTGCGGGCAAATGAAACATGCTTCATGCGGGCGCCCGGTACGTACCGGTTCAGCCGGGCTCGTTGTCCTCGCCGGGCAGTTCGCCCAGTTCGCCCTGCACCTGCACGTTGTTGCGGCCCATGGCCTTGGCCCGGTAGCACTGGGCATCGGCGGAGGCCACCGCCTCATCCACGGTCATGCCCGTCTCAAGCGGGGCAATGCCGATGCTGGCGCCGATACGCAGCCGTGCCGTGTCCCACGGAATGGACAGCGCGGCCAGGGTCTGCAGCAGTTCGCGGCCGATGCGGGCGGCACGGCGCGGGCCACAGCCAGGCAGGATCACCGCGAACTCGTCGCCCCCCAGCCGCGCCACGATGTCCGAATCGCGCACGCCGTGGCGCAGTACGCTGGCGACCGCCCACAGCACGGCATCGCCGGCCAGATGGCCCCAGGTGTCGTTGACCGGCTTGAAGCGGTCCAGGTCGATGAACATCAGCGAGGCGGCCTGGCCGGTGCGCTCGACGCGGGTGATCGCCTGCTGCAGGTGCGCCTCGAAACCCCGGCGGTTGCCCAGTTCGGTCAGCGGGTCGATCTCGGCCAGGTGGCGTGCCTCGCGCTGGCGGGCGCGCTGCTGGGTATCGTCGCGCAGCACCCACACCGCGCCGCGCACCTGGCCGTCGTCGTCGCGCAGCCAGGCACGGGTGAGGTCGACCGGCACTGTGGCTGCGCCCATCCGCATCAGCAGGTCAGCATGCAGGTCCACGGCATTGCTGTCCGGGTCCAGCAGTACGGCCACGTCCAGCACCGAGCCGGGCGCGTATTCGGTGGTCAGCGACAGCACGTCCTGCACATTGTGGCCAGCCAGAGCCAGCGCGTTATCACCCGCAAGGATGCGCACGGCCGCAGCGTTGGCATACTCGATACGTCCTTCCAGGGTCACGCTCAGCACCAGGTCCGTCACGGCATCCAGGGTGATGCGGCTGCGCTGTTCGGTTTCGTACAGGCGCTGCTCGCTGCTGCGCTGCGCAGTGACGTCCTGGATCTGCGACACGAAATGCAGCGGCTCGCCGCGCTCGTTGCGCACCAGCGAGACCGACAGGCGCGCCCAGATGGTGTTGCCATCGCGGTCCAGGTAGCGCTTTTCCAGATGGTAATGATTGCGCCGGCCGGCCAGCAGGTCCTGCACCAGGGCCAGGTCGTTCTGCAGGTCGGCCGGGTGGGTCAGGCGCTGGAAATCGACCTGCAGCAGTTCTTCGCGCGGGTAGCCGAGGATGCGGCACAGTGCCTCGTTGACGTCCAGCCAGCGCCCTTCGAGCGAGACCAGGGCCATGCCCAGCGCCGCCGAGGTGAACGCACCGGCGAACTTGTCCGCCGCCAGCCGCGCATCGGCACGCGCCTGCTGCATCTCGGTGATGTCGATGGCCATGCCGACGTAGCCGATGCGCTGGCCGTCGGCACCGTCCATGCGGCTGATCGACAGGCGCACCTGGCGGCGCTGGCCATCCTTGCGCAGGAAGGTCCACTGCCGCGAGAACGTGCGGCCCTGGGCCTGCGCCGTCATGGCCTGGAACATCGTCGGCAGGCGCCCCTGGGCATCGGCCAGCGGCGCCAGGAACACGGCCATCTCTTCAGGCTCATGGAAGATGCCCGGGTCGACCCGGCCCACCACGTCGTCGGCCGAATAGCCCAGCAGGCGCTCGGCGCCGGTGTTGAACAGGGTGATCGTGCCCTGCGGGTCGGTGGCCATCACCGCCACTTCGTCGGATGCATCGACCAGCGCCTGCAGCCGCTGGCGCATTTCCGCCGCGTCCTGCCGGGCCTGCTGCAGTTCGGTCACATCGTCATGGGCGCCGGCCATCCACAGCGGTCGCCCCTGCCCGTCCCATTCGAACACGCGCCCGCGGTCGTGGATCCAGATCCAGCGGCCGTCCTTGTGGCGCATGCGCAGCAGGCACGCGTACTGATCGGTGTGCCCCTGGAAATGCGCTTCCAGCGCCGCATCCGAACGCGCCAGGTCATCGGGATGGACCAGTGCCTGGAACGTGTCCTGGCTTACCGGCTCCAGGTCTTCCTGGCGGTAGCCGACGATCTCCGCCCAGCGCGCGTTGATGCGCATCTGGCCGGTCTGCACGTTCCATTCCCAGGTGCCGGCGGCGGTGCCTTCAATGATCATCGCCAGGCGGCGACGGTCTTCGGCCAGCTCCAGCAGGCGGCGCTCGACCAGGGTGCCTTCGTTGTTGCCGGGGCCGCCCATCAGCGCCCCGTGCCCTGCGCGCACGCGCGCGCCGGCCGCAGCAGTGGGCTGCAACCCTGGTGGATGCTGGCGGCTACGATTGGCGCCACGGCCCTCCCCCGGCGACGTCGGGACGGCCCGATGGCCCCCCATGGGCGCAAGTGTGCGCACTGCGGGGGAACCTCGACAAGTCCCCCCACCCGGGCCGCAGCGCGGGTGGGGGCGGAGGTCAGCTGCGCTTGGCGCGGGCGAAGGCGTCGGCCAGGGCGTTGTTGGCCGGTGGCGCCGACTGCGCGGGGCGGCCGCCCGTGCCCTGCCCGCGGTTCTGGCCACGGCTCGGGCCGCCTGCATCGCGGCGCGGCCCCTGCCCCTGGCCGCGCTCCTCGCGCTGGCCCGGCCGGCTGGTGGCCTGGCCCGGGGTATCGTCCAGGCGCCGGGTCAGGGCGATGCGCTTGCGCGGCACGTCCACCTCCAGCACCTTCACCTTGACGATGTCGCCGGCCTTGACCACGTCGCGCGGATCCTTGACGAAGGTGTCCGACAGCGCCGAGATATGGATGAGCCCGTCCTGGTGCACGCCGATGTCGACGAAGGCACCGAAGGCGGCCACGTTGCTGACCACGCCTTCCAGCACCATGCCTTCGCGCAGGTCCTTGATGTCCTCCACGCCCTCGGCGAAGCGGGCCGCCTTGAACTCCGGACGCGGGTCGCGGCCCGGCTTTTCCAGTTCCTTGAGGATGTCGCGCACGGTCGGCACGCCGAAGGTCGCATCGGTGAACTGCTCGGCTTTAAGGCCACGCAGGAAGCTGCCGTCGCCGATCAGCGCCTTGATCGGGCGCGCGGTGCTGGCGACGATGCGCTCGACCACCGGATAGGCTTCCGGGTGCACGGCCGAGGCATCCAGCGGCTGGTCACCATCGGCGATGCGCAGGAAGCCGGCACACTGCTCGAAGGTCTTTTCGCCCAGGCGCGCGACCTTCAGCAGGTCCTTGCGGCGCTTGAACGGGCCGTTGTCATCGCGGTGGCGCACGATGTTCTCGGCCACCGTGGACGACAGGCCGGACACGCGCGACAGCAGCGCGGCCGAGGCGGTATTCACGTAGACGCCGACGGCGTTCACGCAGTCCTCCACGCGCGCATCCAGCGCCCGCGCCAGGCGGTACTGGTCCACATCGTGCTGGTACTGGCCGACACCGATCGCCTTGGGTTCGATCTTCACCAGTTCGGCCAGCGGATCCTGCAGGCGGCGGGCGATCGACACCGCGCCACGCAGCGACACGTCCAGGCCGGGGAACTCCTTGGCCGCAAATTCAGACGCCGAGTACACCGAGGCACCGGCCTCGCTGACCACCACCTTCTGCAGCTTCGGGTTGCCCGCGGCCTTGATCGCCTCACCGGCCAGCTTGTCGGTCTCGCGGCTGGCGGTGCCGTTGCCGATCGCGATCAGTTCGACGTTGTGCTTGGCGCACAGCTGCCTGATCGTCTGCAGCGACTGGTCCCACTGCCGGCGCGGCTCGTGCGGGTAGATGGTCTCGGTGGCCACCAGCTTGCCGGTGGCATCGACCACGGCGATCTTGCAGCCGGTGCGGATGCCCGGATCCAGGCCCAGCACGGTCTTCGGCCCGGCCGGCGCGGCCAGCAGCAGGTCCTTCAGGTTGTCACCGAACACGGAAATGGCGTCGGCCTCGGCCTTCTCGCGGGCCTGGTTGAACAGGTCCAACAGCAGGTGCGTGTGCATCTTCGCGCGCCAGGTCAGGCGGCAGGCATCGAGCAGCCAGCGATCGCCGGCACGGCCCTGATCGGCGATGCCGGCCTTGCGTGCCACGCGGCCTTCGGCGTACTGGTGGCCGGCTTCGGCATCGCTGCCCGGGTCCAGCTCCAGGAACAGGATCTCTTCGCGGCGCGCACGGAACAGCGCCAGCAGGCGGTGCGAGGGAATCTTCGCCAGCGATTCGGCGTGCTCGAAATAATCGCGGTACTTGGCGCCCTCGGTTTCCTTGCCTTCGGCCACGCGGGCGCGGATGACGCCGGTTTCGCCCAGCCAGGTGCGCAGTTCGCCCACCAGCGCGGCATCTTCGCCCCAGCGCTCCATCAGGATCGCGCGGGCGCCTTCCAGCGCCGCCTTGGTATCGGCCACGCCCTTTTCGGCATCGACGAAGCTGGCAGCGAACACCTGCGGGTCCTGCGTGGGGTCGCCCAGCAGGCCATCGGCCAGCGGCTCCAGCCCGGCCTCGCGGGCGATCTGCGCGCGGGTGCGGCGCTTGGGCTTGTACGGCAGGTACAGATCTTCCAGGCGGCTCTTGGTATCGGCAGCGAGGATGTCGTTGCGCAGCGCGTCGCTCAGCTTGCCCTGCTCGCCGATGCTGGCCAGCACGGCGGCGCGGCGGTCTTCCAGCTCGCGCAGGTAGGTCAGGCGTACTTCCAGGTTGCGCAGCTGGGTGTCGTCCAGGCCACCGGTCACTTCCTTGCGGTAGCGGGCGATGAACGGAACGCTGGCGCCCTCGTCGAGCAGGCCGACCGCGGCACGTACCTGGGCGGACTGGGCACCGATCTCGTCGGCGATGGTCTGGGCGATCTGCTGGGCGAGCGCGCTCTGGGCGTTCTTGGCGTCGTGCATTGCTTCAGGTCTGGGCCGCGTTACGGGAAGGCCCCATTCTGGCAACCCCCGGCCGAGCGGGACAAGGCGTTGACAGGCAGTGGGATTCAGCCTCCGGCGGCCGGTCTGGACGCCGGCATCCTGGCGAGGGGGGGGCTGGGATGCCGGCGCGGGCGCGCGATGGTGGGCGCGCCCTGCCGCGTGCTACGGGGTCAACGGTAGTGGCGGGCGGCGCGCTGCATGACGATGTCGTCGCGCAGGCTTTCCAGGGCCATCAACCGGACCTTGCCGACACCCTGCAGTTCCATGAACCGCTCGGTGTAGAACTCCGGCCCCAGCGCGGTGTCGGCGCGGGATTTGCTGAAGCCGTAGGGCACTACGCCCTTTTCGCCATCCTTGCTACCACCCACATAGAGAACGATTGCCATGTGATGTCTTCCTCCAAATTGCTACTGCGTACTGCACACGATGAGCGGTACTTGCGAGCTCATCGGGATAGAGCTTACCGCGATCAAGCTGACTGGAACGTCACGAAGGCTAATGACGATCGGTTGCATGCAGATGACTGCCGGATCACTGCAGAACGCTTACAGATCCTTAACTTTCAGCTAACAAACGGGGGTTTCCAGCCAACGGCGCAGCCCCTCGTGGGTGGTGGTGGCTGGTGGATCAACGGCAAAACCGTCGCGCTGGTCGGTCGGGTTGGGTTCGCGGGGGACGCCGTGAACCCATCCATGGGGGCTTGTCCGCGGCATCCATGCCGCGGACACCCCCGCGAACCCAACCCGACCGCCCTCTGACAGATGGCTGCGGCCTCCACCACCCACGGAAAAGAAAAAGAAAATCAAAAGCAGAGCAGCCTGGCCGGCCGCTCTTTGCTTCCTGTAGAGCCAAGCCATGCTTGGCTGCGAGCAAGCGCAGCGCGCGACCCGCTTCTGCTGCTCTTTTTCTTTTCCGTGGCTGGATGCGCACGGAAACTGTCAGGGGTCGGGCGGGGTGGGTTCGCGGGACCGTTGGCGCCATGGATGGCGCCATCGAGCCCCCATGGACGGGTTTACGGCGTGTCCCGCGAACCCACCCCGCCCGGCCCAACCCACGATGCCAGTCGACTGACAGTCGACTCTACCGGCCCCAGCCACGAGGGGCTGCGCCGTTGGCGGGACACTACGGCCACCAGCCATGCCCGAACCGGGCGTAACGATCCGCCGCCCGCTCGAACGGGTTGCGCGCACTGACGCCCCCGCACAGCAGGTAGACCGGCAGGTACAGCGGCCCCAGCACCAGGTACTGGTACACGTGCGCCCGCTCGTGGTCATCCAGCCGGATCAGCGGCTCCACGCCCCACCCCGCCTGGTGCGCATAGGTGCGGCACGACATGCCCAGGTCATGGCCGGTATGCAGGATCACATTGCCCAGCGTGATCGCCCCACCCGGCCCCCAGGGCCAGTGGTCGAAGATGAGCGCACAGTCGCGCCCGCTCCAGCGCAGCTTCGCCCCGCCCAGCAGGCCGGCCAGCCCAGCGATCACGCCGATCAGCGTATTGGGCACGGTCCAGGCCGCGCCCAGCACCTGCAGCGCGCGCAGCCAGAGGGGCCAGGGCCGGGAGGCGGCGTTCAATCGGCCTCGTTCGGGATCAGCAGCCACAGGATCAGATAGATCAGGATGCCGGGGAAAGCCGCCGAGCCGATCGAGATCAACACGAACACGATCCGCACCAGGGTCGGGTTCCAGCCGAAGCGATGGGCGATGCCGCCCATCACGCCGGCGATCATGCGATCGTTCAACGAACGCGACAGCGTGCGTGGCGTGGTGTTCATGGCGGTTCTCCTCGGGAATCAGAAGGCACAGTCGAGCGTGGCTCGACTCTACACCCGGGCCATGTCTACGGCGTGCGTTGGCGCAGCGCCTGCAGGCGGGTGCCGAACCAGGCCGCGGCGGTCTGTTCAGCCTGCCCGGGGCACTGGATGCGGTAAGGCTTGCCGCTCATGCTGCTCTGACTGGCCGCGCGCTCGATGAACTGCTCGGCGCTGTCCACCTTGTCCTTCTTCAGCAGGTAGTCGTACTTGCGCTGCAGGTGCGCACGCGCCTCGGCCGCGTCATGCCAGCTGCCGTTGCGCTGGAACCGGCACTGCGAACCGTCAAGGCTGCCGATCAGCTGGGCGATCTCGCGCTGCGCCTGCGGGCCGGGGGCGGCGTGGGCAAGCGGCGTTGCCAGCAGTGCGGCGAGAATCAACGGAATACGGTAGGTCATCATCGTTCCGAGGCAGTCGAGCATGGCTCGACTCTACAGGTGCAGTCGAGCAAGCTCGACTCTACAGGTCGCGGGCCTTCAGCCAGCCATCGATCGTTGCCGGCACTTCACGTTGCGCGCGGCCGGACACGTAGATCCCGATGTGGCCACCGCGGAAACTGGATTCAGTGTAATCAGCCGTGCCCAGTCGACCACGCATGGCACGCGAGGCATCCGGTGGCACCAGATGATCCTGCTCGGCATAGATGTTCAGCACCGGCAGGGTCACCTGCGACAGATCCACCGCTTCCTCGCCGATCCGCACCGTGCCATTCACCAGCCCGTTGCCCTGGTAGAACTGCTTGATGAAGTCGCGGAATGCCTCGCCTGCCAGGTCCGGCGAATCGAAGATCCACTTCTCCATGCGCAGGAAATCCTCCAGCGCGGCCTTGTCATCGAGGATGTCCAGCAGGCCCACGTACTTCTGCACGTTCAGGCGGAACGGCTTGAGCATCAGGTAACTGGCGTTCATCAGATCGGCCGGGATGTTGCCCAGCGTGTCCACCAGCAGGTCCACGTCAACCTGCCGCGCCCAGTGCGAGAGCATGTTGTCTGCGGTATGGAAATCGACCGGGGTGACCATCGTGATCAGGTTGCCCAGCTTGTGCCGGCGCAGCGCGGCATAGCACAGGGCGAACACGCCGCCCTGGCAGATGCCCAGCATGTCCACCGGCCCACCGCTGCGCGCACGCAGCGCATCCACCGCGCCATCGATGTAGCGCAGCAGGTAGTCCTCCAGGGTCTGGAAGCGCTCGGAGCGGTCCGGGTAGCCCCAGTCCAGCACGTACACGTCCTGGCCCAGCGCCAGCAGCTTCTGCACCAGCGAACGGTCAGCCTGCAGGTCGACCATGTACGGCCGGTTGACCAGCGCGTAGACGATCAGCAGCGGCGGCTTGCGGCTCGGCGCCTGCTCGCCCACGAAGCGGTACAGCACCACCTTGCCGTCGCGCCAGATTTCCTCGCGGGCGGTGGCGCCATAATCCACGTCCTCCACCTGCGGCAGCAGCTTCAGCCCTTCCATCAGCTTGCGCTGCATGGCCAGGGTTTCCTGCATCAGGTCATCGGCGTTGAAGCCCAGCGGTCCTTTCATCGGTCGTTATTTCCGCGCAGTGGTGCGGCGTGGGGCGGGCTTCGCCGGTGCTTTCTTTGTTGCGGCCTTCCTGGCAGCCGGCTTGGCCACGGCGGATTTTTTCGCCGGTGCCGCCTTTTTCGCCGCCTTGCGCGCGGCCGGCTTCACCTTGGCCGGGGCGGGCTGCGCCACCGGGTCGACCTCGGCGGCACCGGCCAGCACCGCCACCTGCGCCTGCAGGCGGCGCAGGCTGCGCTCCAGCTCTGCGATGCGGCGGTGGGCGGCGTCCATCTCGCTGCGCGTGGGCAGGCCGATGCGTTCGCTCACCTGCTCGACCTCGCGCTGCAGGCCTGCACGCAGGCGCATCTGCGCATTGCCCAGCGAGGCGTAGACCTGCTGGAACGCCTCGGACAGGGCAACCTTGGCGTAGGCCTCTTCGGCCACCTCGATCCACAGGTCGAACATCGCCCGTGCGCTGGTCAGCTGGCTGCCCGGCTGTTCGTGCTCGGCCAGGCGCTTCTCGAACAGGTCGAAGGCCTCTTCCAGCGCCTGCTTGATCTGGTCCACGTAGGCACGCGAATGCTGCTGGTATTCCTCCTGCGCGCGCAGCAGGGTCTGCCAGCGCGCCTGGTGCTCGCGGCCGGGGCCGAACGCCGGGCTCTGCAGCCACGGGCCCGCCTGCACCTGCCATTGCTGCAGCCAGGCAGCGAACTCGGGCAGCGAGGCACCGGCCTGGGTGCTGCCGCGTGCGCCCTGCAGCATCCACTGCAGCATGCCATCGCCCTGCCCCTGCACGGCTTCGCGCCAGGCCTGGGCCACGTCGGCGCTGCTGGCGTCGCGGCCGGCAAAGCGCGCGGCCACTTCCTGCATGGTGCCGTACCAGCTACCAGCCTGCTCGCGGAAGCGGCGCAGCGCATCTTCCGGGGCGCCCTGCCCCTGCTCGGGCAACAGCTGCCCCCACCAGTCAAACAGGCGCTGCCAGCTGCCCGGGTCGTCCCCGGCCGGTGCGCCCGGCGTGGCGGCATGGCGCAGGGCATCGCCCCAGGCGCCGAAGTACTGGCGGGACAGGTTCTCGAAATCGCTGCTGCCGGCGTCGTGGGCCGAGCTGGTCATCGCGGGCCTCCGCTGGGCTGGGTCATGGCTTGGGAATGTGCAGGGTCTTGCTGATCATCAGCGACCCGGACAGGGCGAACAGCAGCACCATCGGGTGCAGCTGCCACGGGCCGAGCTGCCATTGCCCGAACCAGAGATTGTGGCCGATGGCGTCGGTGCCGGCGGCAATGGCCAGCACGATCACCAGCGCCAGGCTGGTGGGAATGGGCGTGCCCTCGAAATACTTGACCTTGCCCTCGTCGCCGGACAGCGACTCGGCGGTCACGTTGTAGCGGGCCAGGCGGCTGACGCCGCAGCAGACGAAGTAGCTCAGCACCAGCCAGTCCCAGCCGCCCTGCATGCCGCAGGCATAGGCCAGCGCCGCCGGGGCCACGCCGAAGGAGATCACGTCCGACAGCGAATCAAGCTCGCGACCCAGCGTGGAACTGGACTTGCGCCAGCGCGCGATGCGGCCGTCGAGGGCGTCGAAGATGAAGGCCAGCGGGATCAGCGCCATGCCGAACATCAGGTAGCCGCGCTCACCGTCCTGCAGGAAGCGCATGGCGGCAAACACGGCCCCGGTGCCGCAGAAGGCGTTGGCCAGGGTGAACCAGTCCGCCAGTTGGAACTCACGCAGCATCGAGAAATGACGTTTCATGGGGTCTCACGGAGGATCAAGGCGGACAGGGTACCGCGAGCGCCGCTGCTGGCGACAGCGCGGACCGACGACGACCTTCACCCGCCCGTCACTGCTCATCACCAGCGGTGAATTTTTGGCCACCCATCTTGACAGCCTAGGGGGGTGGCGCCTGTCGGGGCTTATCCACAAAGTTGCCCACGCGTAATCCACACCCCCTGTGGACAACCTGGTCTCAGGGACTGCGACGCTGGCCATTTGCTGATCACCTCGACGAGGGGTTTCCCTACTTCCCAAGTTGCCGACCCGGCGCTATGGTCACCGGCGGACCCGCCGACGCCACGTCCGATTCCTTCTTTATGGACGTTGTCGATGCTGGACGCACGCACCCTGGCCGCGCAGTTGCGGCACCCCCACGGCGAAGCCGCGCTGGCCGTGGGCGAATCGATGAACCGCAGCAACGGCGAGCTCAATCGGGCCGCCATCACCCTGCTGGCGGTGGCGCCGGGCGAACAGGTGCTGGAGATCGGGCCAGGCAATGCCGCCTTTGCGCCGCTGCTGCTGCAGGGCGCCGACAGCCGCTACCTGGGCATTGAACTGTCCACGGCGATGGTCGATGCCGGCAACCAGCACCTGGCCGGCACCGGCCTGGCCGATCGCGCCGTCCTGCGCCACGGCGATGCTCACGCACTGCCGGTGGCCGATGCGTCGGTGGACGCGGCGCTGGCGGTCAACACGCTGTACTTCTGGCCCAACCTGGCCCCGGTGCTGGACGAACTGGCGCGCGTCGTGCGCCGTGGTGGCCGCCTGTGCCTGGCGTTCGGCGATGCCGCCTTCATGCGCAGCCTGCCGTTCGCCGCCGATTTCCAGCTGCATGAGCTGGATGCCGTGGAGCTGGCCCTGCGGGTAGCCGGCTTCAATGTCTCGGCCTGGCGCAGCCACCGGGAAACGGCGGCGAGCAACGACGGGCAGGCGCGCGACAAGCACTTCCACCTGTTGCTGGCGCACCGGCGCTGAACCACCCCGCCGGGCCGCAACCGGTAGTGCCGGCCGCTGGCCGGCAACATCGGCAGCAGCGCTCAGGCAGCCGCCGGCAACCTTCGCCGCCAGCGGCCGAAACACGCCACCTGCATCACCAGCATCGCCAGCAATCCCAGCGGCCAGGCCAGCCACAGCCCCGGCAGACCCTGCGTTGCCTGCAGCCACATCGCCAGCGGAAGCTCGAGCAGCAGTACCGCCGCCATGCCCAGCAAGGCGGGCAACAGCACCGTTCCGCTGCCGCGCATCACCCCCACCAGCACCGCCATCGGCGCCATTGCCAGCACGCCCCACACCACCGTCCGCAGCTGCAGCGTGGCCAGTGCCTGCACCTCGGCTGCATCCAGGATCAGGCCGACCAGCCACGGCGCCAGCAGCACCACAAGCAGTACGACCGCAGTCAGCAGCACCAGCCCCAGCAACACACCGACGCGGGCGATGGACGGCAGCCGTGCCGTGCGCCCGGCCCCCGATGCATGGGCCGCCAGGATGGTGGCGGTGATGCCCAGCGACATCGCCGGCAGCTGCACCCAGCTCATCAACTGGTTGACCGCGCCATAGGCCGCCGTGGCCTGGTAACCGTGCTGGTTGATCCATCCCAGCAGCGCGATTTCCGCCACCGCCAGGCTGAACATCTGCAGCGACGCCGGCACGCCGATCCGCAGGATGCGACGGACGAGCTGCCCATCGAAACGGATCGCCCCCAGCAGCGCGCGGCCCGGCGCCAGTGGATGCCGCAGGCGTCGCCAGCGCCACAGCAACCAGCCCAGCGCCACGGCGGAGGCGAACACTGCCGACACCGCTGCACTGGCAGCGCCCAGTCGCGGCAGTCCGCCCCAGCCCAGGATCAGCAGCGGCGTGCACAGCAGTCCCAGCACGGTTGCCAGCAGCAGGGCATGCAGCGGTGTCTTTGCATCGCCCACCGCGCGGCTGATCGCCGTGGCCAGCCACAACAGGAAGAACACCGGCGCGCCCAGCAGCAGCACGCGCGCATACACAGTGGCCTCGCCGAGGATGGCCACTGGTGTGCCCAAGGCCGCCAGCAGCTGCGGCGCGAACGTGCTGCCCACGCAGAGCACCAGCACCGACAGCAGCAGGACCAGGGCGATGGCGCTGCCAGCCACGGCACGTGCCTGTTGCGGCTGACCCGCCCCCCAGGCGTTGCCGATCAGCACCATCGCACCCGTTGCCAGGCCCATCACCAGGGCCAGCAGCAGGAAGAAGACCGGAAAGAAGGCAGCGGCAGCCGCCACTGCCCGCGTTCCCAGCAGGTGCCCCAGGTAGATGTTGTCCAGCGTACCGGCCGCCAACTGCAGCGCATTGGTCAGCAGCATGGGCACCAGCAGGGCCAGGTAGGTCCTCCACAGCGACGGGGTGGCTGCGGCGATCGGTGGTGCGGCGATGGTCATGGCATTCCTTGGGCAAGGCGCTGCCCTGCCCGGCGTTTCCGCCAGCAAAGCACGCACAGTCAGGGCGGGCTGCGGCCCGCGGTCAGTTGAAGCGGCGGCTCAGCGCCGCGATGGAAGGTCAGCTGTTGGTGCGTTCGGCGCTGTCATTGAAGGCCAGCCACAGCGCGTGCCGGCACACGTCCTCCGGCCAGGCCTGCAGCGCTGCGAGGAATCGGTCACGGTCGTGCGCGAACAGCACACGGATGACCTCCTCGAACCCCGGCAGGTCACCTGCGATGGTCTGCAGGAAGTGGTAGGCACGCTCGCTGTCGCGGCGCCGGCGATCCTTGTCCGCACCCTCGCGGCTGGCCGCTTCGACCAGCCGCCGCAGCACCACCGACGCCCCACCCGGCTGCTCTGCCAGCCACGCCCAATGGCGTGACAACAGGGTCACCTCGCGCGCCACCACGCCCAGCTTGGGCCGACCGCGTCCGCGCGGTGCGGCGGGCAACGCTTCGGCAGGCGGCTCCGGCCCGGCAGCGGGCGCGACCGGAAACGCCTTGGCCACGCGCGCCAGCAACTGCGCATCGCTGCCACGCGTGTCGAAATCATGGGTACGACCGGTGGCGTTGTCGAACACCAGCAGCGGCCCGGCAGCGTTGTCGGCGCGCAGCTGCTTGAGCGCCAGCGCGGCCATTGCCGGAGTACCGGAAACAACCAGGCGATGACCATCAAAGCAGCTGAAAGGGGCAAGTTCCTGCGCAGGCATGGCGGTGGCATCCGGGACGATGCGGGAATATTGCCCGGGTAATATTGAAACGTCAATATCACCCGGGTATTAATATCCCGAAGCACGTGCCGACCGGTCGCACCCGGTAGTGCCGGCCGCTGGCCGGCAATATCGCAGCATCGGGCAGCCGGCCAGCGGCCGGCGCTACCCGAATGACCTCAGAGCCGGCTGAACGCCCAGCTCTGCATGCGCCCATCCCGGTACGGCATCACCCCATGGAACGGGCGCGGGTCGGCGTCGAACACCAGCGGCAGGAAGTTGCGGTCACCCTCCCACATCGGCAGCGTGTCCAGCTTGTCCACGTCCACCCACTCCAGGGTGCCCTCGTGGTTGCCGCCGTGCGGGCTGCCTTCGAAGCTCTCGATGACGAAGACGAAGCCGAACCAGTCCTCGCCGTGCTTGCCGAAGCCAGGCCAGCTGATGGTGCCGCGCAGGCGCATGGCCGTGCAGTCGATGCCGGCTTCCTCGGCGATCTCGCGGCGCATGCCGGCCGCCACGTCCTCGGTCGGTTCAACCTTGCCGCCCAGGCCGTTGTACTTGCCCAGGTGGTGGTCACCGGGCCGCGTGTTGCGGTGGATCATCAGCACCTGGCGACGATCGGGCGAGAGCACATAGCCCAGGGTGGCGACGATCGGGGTATACGGCATGGGGCAGCATCCAGCGGCAGGTCAGCCCCGGATTATGGCCGATCAGCGCACCAGCGACAGCCGGCGCTCGGCCGGCAGCGCCGCGCTGCCCTCCGGGTCGCGGCGCAGGGTGGCCACGCCGTGGCCTCGCTCGGCCAGGTATTCCAGCCACTTGCCGAGGAAGGTGTTCATCCGCATGCGGTGGCTGATCAGCTCCGCCGGCGGCGGGTACAGGCCCATCGTGTCCTGCCAGCGGCGGCCCACGTAGCAGTGGGTGGTCTCGGCCTGGCGGGCATCGCGGTACAGGCGCACATACGCCGAGGGGTCCGGCTCGCCGGTGACCGGGTCGGCCAGGTCGTAGGTCAGGCGCAGCTCCACCGTGTAGCGGTGGCATTCGATCACGTCCAGGCGCACGTCCAGGCCGTCGCCCACGGAGGAGACGTAGCTGCCGGCGGTCAGTTCGGCCGGGGCGAACAGGCGCACCAGATGCCGGTAGTTTTCGGCATACAGGCCCATCAGCCAGCTGAGTCGGCTCAGGCGGGGGATGCGTTCGGTGCGGGGCGAGGCTTGGGCCATGGGTCGATCCTACACGTTGGCCTTACAACGTGGGGGCTGCATGGGCCCGGCCAAAGGGGGGCGTTCAACCGCCGCCGCGCTGCCGGCGGCGCTCCCCTTGTAGAGCCGAGCCTACGCTCGGCTGCTTTCCGGTCAGCCCTCGATGGCCCAGCCGAGCGTGGGCTCGGCTCTACAGCGGGGGTTCCGGTCAATACATCTCGCGCTGCAGCCCCAGCGTGCCCAGCACCTTGCTGGAAATCTCCTCGATCGAGGTATGGGTGGTGCTCAGCGTCGGGATCCGCTCCATCTGGAACATCACCTCGGCGGCGGCCACCTCGCGCTTGCAGGTGTCCAGGTTGGCGTAGCGCGAGTTCGGCCGGCGCTCCTGGCGGATCTGCTGCAGGCGGTCCGGGTCGATGGTCAGGCCGAATAGTTTCCGACGATAGTTTCTCAGCCGCGGCGGCAGGCGGTCGCTTTCCAGGTCCTCGTCGGTCAGCGGGTAATTGGCCGCGCGCACCCCGTAATGCAGGGCCAGGTAGATGCAGGTGGGCGTCTTGCCGGCGCGCGACACCGCCACCAGGATCACGTCGG
>PJTS01000357.1_pt1 | contig 31589 bp, 28 predicted proteins | sample 1512251 | NCBI WGS metagenome assembly PJTS01 (sample SAMN08177686, study PRJNA422409) | Soil metagenome, whole genome shotgun sequencing project. | isolation source: Soil (2) enriched on wood chips: alkali lignin treatment | place: USA: Madison | collected 2015-01-15 | reverse complement strand
CTGCCTGAACCCCGGCGACCACAATGCCCGCTACCTGCTGATCGCCACCGGCACCGGCGTCACCCCGTACCGGTCGATGCTGCCGCTGCTGGAAACGGCCATGGCCGAGCGCGGCGTGCAGGTCGTTCTGCTGCAGGGTGCGCGCAGCCCTGGCGAACTGCTGTACAGCGAAGACTTCTACAGCTTCGCCGAAAAGCACCCGAACTTCCGTTATGTGCCGTGCCTGTCGCGCGAACTGCCGGCCGATCCGCACCCGGACGTGCAGCACGGCTACGTGCAGCAGGCCCTGGCCGGCTTCGCCCCGGACCCGGCCACCGACATCGCCTACCTGTGCGGCAACCCGGACATGGTCGATGCCTGCGCCGAAGCGCTGAAGGATGCCGGGCTGGGCAACCCGCAGATCCGCCGCGAGAAGTACGTCAGCAGCAAGTAATGCCGGCGCGCGGGCCCTGCATCATGGCCCGGACAGGGACGCCGCCCCGTCCTGTCGCTTTCGGCCATGCGGCTGACCGTGTGCGCATGGCCCACCCGCGGTGGCCCGCGTTTTCCACCGGCCCGGCAGCGAAGCGGTGACGTGCCCGGATGCGCCCAGCCGCAGGCGTATGCGGCTGGTTGAGCCCGCTGCAGCGCATTGGGCCCGCTGCAGAATACAAATCGTGGAATAGCGCTGGAGGGGCCGGCGTGCCCAAGGTGGATGCAACTTCCCACCGTCCTCCACGTGGCAGCCATGCCCTCGACCCCATTGCGCCGCGCCCTCGCACCGGGCTTCACCCTGCTGGAACTGCTGGTCACCCTGGCGGTGCTGGGCATCCTGGCAGCGGTTGCGCTGCCCGCGCAGTCCAGGGTGATCGCGCGCAACCAGGTGACCGCCGCCGCCAACGACCTGTTCGTCGCGATGCAGTATGCGCGGCAGGAATCGGTACGCCGCAACGGCCCTGTCCAGGTCTGCGGGTCGGTGGGCGGCCTGGACTGCGATGGTGGCCACTGGCGGCAGTGGATCGTCCGCAGCAGTGCCGGGGAAATCCTGCGCCGGGGCCACGTCCCCCCCGCGGTGTCCGTGCAGACGGTGGGCCTGTTTGCCTCCGGCATCCAGTTCCGGGCGGACGGCAGGTTCCATCAGGCGGGCAGCCGGCTGCAGGACGGCACGCTGACGGTGTGCAGCGAGCGCGCCCAGCGAAGGCAGGCGCTGGAAGCCCTGGGTGGGGTGCAGCTGCGCCTGCCGCCCAGCACGGTGGGGGAATGCCGATGAAGCGCCGGGTGTCCCGTGCGGCGCGGCCGCGAGGCAGGCAGGCGGGGTCCAGCCTGATCGAGGTGCTGGTGGCGGTGCTGCTGCTGGCTGTCGGCGGATTGGCCGCCGCCATGGCGCACGCCAGTGCCTTGCGCCGCACGCAGGGTTCGTTGAACGCCACCCTCGCTGTGCAGGCCAGTGCCAGCCTGGCCGACGCCATGCGTGCCAATCGCGTGGCGATGATCGAGGGCCGTTACAGCACTGCCGGCGACCGATGCGTTGGCGATGCCCCACCCAGGGGTGATCTCGCCCAGCAGGATCTCGGACGCTGGATGGCGGCACTGGCGGCGGGCATGGGGGCCCAGGCCGGAGCCTGCGGCAGCGTCGCCTGCAAGGAGGGTGTCTGCCAGGTGGTGGTGCACTGGGATGACAGCCGCGCTGCAGGCGGGGAAGGCCCGCAGCGTTCGCGCCTGGTGCTCGGGGTCGCGCCATGAACGCACGTCACGCGCGTGGCCTGACCCTGGTCGAGCTGCTGGTGGCCATGATCCTGGGCCTGCTGGTGCTGGGGGCCTGCCTGCACTTCTACCTGGGTTCGCTACGGGGCACGCAGGACACCCTGGGCGTGGCCCGCGTGCAGGAGGCCGGCCGCCTGGCCATGGCGCTGATCGGCCATGACATCCGTGGCGCTGGAGACCGGCTCTGCGACCAGCGCCACGCCGTGGACAGCCTGCTTGCCGAACGCCAGCGGCCGTTCTGGAGGAGCTTCGATGAGCCCCTGGTCGGCCTGGCGGCTGCCGCAGGCGCCGGCCTGGTCGATCCGGTGCTCGGCACGGGCACGGCGCTGGGGGAGCGCCTGCCCGGGATGCCGGCACTGCAGGTGTGGACGGTGACGCCGCTGGCCCTGGGCGTGCGCGAGCACCCGGCCTCCGACGCGCCCGTGGCCGTCACCGGCAAGGACCTGCCCGACCTCGGTTCACCGCTGCTGCTCTGTGACTTCAGCCGCACCGTGCTGATGCGGGTAACGGCCACCGGTGCGGCCATCGGGCACGCTGCGCCGGCGAACTGCGTGGGCTACTTTGCGACCGGCGACGCATGCCCGACCGGAACGCCACCGCGCGCCTCGCTCCACCGGTTCGGCGCGGACACGGCCTTCGGGCTGCCGCAGCAGGTGCGCTGGTTCGTGGGCAATGATGACCAGGGCGTGGCTTCGCTGTACCGCCAGCAGCTGGTCGATGGCGCCGTGGTCGGCGGTGGCGTTGTCGCCAGTGGTGTCACCGGGTTCTCGCTGCGCTATCTGCTCGCCGGACAGGCCGACTATCTGCCCGGCGAGAAGATCCCCGCCTCCCAGTGGGGCCAGGTGCGCGCGGTCGATGTGCAGCTGCAGCTGGAAACCTCCACTGGCCCCGCCACGGAAGCGCGCATCGTGCGCCGCTTCCAGCAGACCTTCACCCTGCGGAACCGGCTGCCATGAACACGCGACCCCTCACGCGGCAGCGCGGCGTTGCCCTCTTCGCGGTGCTGGTCATCCTGCTGCTGGTGTCGCTGCTGCTGGTGGTGAGCCTGCGCACCAGCCTGCTGCAGGAACGCATGACCTCCGGGGTCCGTGACCGCGCGATGGCCGTACAGAATGCAGAGCATGCGCTGAAGGAGGCCGAGCGGGCAGTGGCCGCCGCCCTCGCAGAAGGCGCGCCGCCGGGGCGTGACTGCTCGCCGCAGGCCAGTGCAGCCGATCCGCTTTGCCTGCCGCATCCGGCGCTGGGTGGGGTGGCGGCGCCCGCGCGGGAATGGATCGAAGCGGCAGACCTGCAGCCCGACGGGCTCGGTGCCGGCCCACCCGCGTTCACCGTGCAGTACCTGGGGCGGCGCGAGACCCAGGTCGAGATGGGGCTGGAAGACGAGCCGAACTACGGCCAGGACCCCGGCCGTGTCGAAGCCGAGTTCTATCGCGTCGTTGCACGCGGTTCTGATCCGCTGGCCGCACCGGACCGCTCGCAGGTCCTGCTGCAGGCCACCATCGTTCGTGAGTGAGGTTCCATAGATGGGTATGTCACCGTTGTTCTCCCCGCGTGCCGTGTCGCTGGGGCTGTGTGCAGGTCTGGCCGGTGCGATGGGGGCGCCGCCTGCCGGTGCGCAGGTCGCGCAGGCGCCCCTGTCATCGGAGATCAAGGTGCCGGGCAACCTGGTGCTGGTCGCTTCGGTCGAATTCCCCACGCTCATCAGTGCCGCCAATTTCGAAGCCTACCGCCGCGCGGCGTCCTACGACGGCTACTTCGATTCCAACAAGTGCTACCGCTACGTATATGCCGCCAATGAAGCCGATCGCCACTTCGCGCCTGTGTCGCTGCGCGGCGGTGGCATCTGCGCCGGGCAGCACTGGGATGGCCACTATCTGAACTGGGCCACCACGCAGACCATCGATCCGTTCCGCAAGGCGCTCACCGGCGGCTACCGCGTGCGCGACCTGCCGGGGGAAACCTGGCTGGAAAAGGCCGATTTCAGCATGAACGGCGGTCACGGCTTCTTTCCGACCACGCGCATTCCCGCCGGCAACGCAGGTGATCCAGGTCTGGTCCACGGTGCCACGCCAGCGCACTGGCCGAGCTTGCGCACCCGGGTCGATGGCCTCGGTGCCCGGCTGTACTTCACCTCGACGGGAGACATCGAAGCGGCGAGCACGGCCATTCCCTACGATCCGTCCAACCCCGCGCACCGGCTCCAGCCCTCTGCCAACGGCGCACCGGGCGACGAAGCGGAGATCTACGAGCTCAGCGTGCGGGTCAAGGTCTGCGTGCCCAGCGTCGGGCTGGAAGCCAACTGCGTGGCCTACGCCAGCGGCGCCAAGCCGGAAGGTCTGCTGCAGCGCTACAGCGGCGAGCTGCGCTACTCGGTGCTGAGCTACATCAACAATGGCGGTTCCAATCCCTATGGCGGCAGCGAGCCGGCACCGGATGGCGGCGTGCTGCGTGCCCGGCAGAAGTTCATAGGTCCGTTGCAGCCCGATCCGATCAAGCCGGCAATCATCAACCCCCATGCGGAATGGGATGCGAAAACCGGCGTACAGCTTCGGAACCCGGACCCGGCCGATGCAGCGGCAACCTGCGCAGGCGTGGCCGACAGCGGCGTCATCAACTACATCAACCGCTTCGGGCAGATGAACACCGGCCGCCCGCCCAAGATGTACGACAACGTCAGCGAGCTGTACTACGCCGCCACGCGCTATGTGCGCGGCATTGGCAATGTCGCCGAATTCAGCGCCCTGCACAGTGACCCGCAGACCCGCTACCGCCAGGCCGATGGCTTTCCCGTGATCCAGCAGTGGGATGATCCGATGACGTATGCCTGCCAGGGCAACACCCTGCTCGGTATCGGCGATACCAACACCTGGTTCGACAAGAATCTGCCCGGCCCGACACCAGGCAATGGCGAAGGATGGTCCAAGCCCGCCGCGGTCGCCGGTGATACCTCCTACGATGTCGTCCGGGCGATGACCCAGGTGTGGCGGATGGAGGGGTTCCCGTCGGCAGATGCCGAGTCGCTTGCAAAGGCGCCCCAGTACAACGGGCAGTCCGGCTCCTTCAATTCCGCCTACATCGCCGCGCTGGCCTACCTGGCCAACACCACCGACCTGCGGCCCGACGCAGCGCCCAACGGGCTTCCCGGCCTGCAGACGATGCGCACCTACTGGGTGGATGTGCTCGACCAGCGCGACTACAAGATCAACCGCAACCAGTATGTCCTTGCTACCAAGTACGGCGGCTTCCACGTGCCCGAAGGCTTCGACCCGTTCAATCCCGCCGCGCCACCGCTGGCCGACGCGTGGTGGTGGAACGGCAGGGATCTGGTCAACGGTGATGCCCGCGAGCGGCGGCCGCGCACGTTCTTTGCCGCAGCGGATGCGGCGCGCATGGTCACCAGCCTGGAAGAAGCCTTCGGCATGATCACCCAGCCCAAGCCGGGCTCTGGTTCGGCGCTGGCCAGCAATGGCGGTGCGCTCGATGCCGAGGGCCGCGTGTTCTCCGCGTCCTACCGCACCGGCAGCTGGAGCGGGGATCTGCTGGCCCATGCCATCGACCCTGCTACCGGGGTGCCATCGGCAGGTGCGCCCGCGTGGAGCGCGGCGGCGCAGCTGGATGCCCGCGATTGGCGTTCGCGCGCGCTGTACACCAGCCGCGGCGGCCGCATGCTGCCACTGCAGTGGTCCGCGCTGGAACAGAGTGCGAAGACCACGCTGGGCAGCCCGGAGGTACTGGACTACCTGGCCGGTGACCGGGCCAATGAGGGCACGTCCGGGCTGCGGCTGCGTGCCAGTGCGCTGGGCGACATCGTCAATTCATCGCCGGTCCATGCCGGCGCGCCCAACCCGCGGCTGCATGCGCAACGGCGCTTCCAGGGGGCCGACCGCTATGGTGCCTTCGCGGAGGCGCAGGCCTCACGCCGCGGCATGATCTATGTGGGCGCCAACGACGGCATGCTGCATGGGTTCGATGCAGCCAACGGTGTCGAGCGGTTTGGCTTCATGCCGGCGGCGGCCATCAACGCCCATCTGCGTGATTACACCCGCGAAGGCTACGAACACCACTACAGCGTCGATGGCGAGCTGACCGTGGCGGACGCCTACCTCGGTGGTGCCTGGCGGACCGTGCTGGTGGGCACGCTGGGGCGCGGCGGTGCCGGCATCTTTGCGTTGGACGTCACCGATCCTGAGCGTCCCGACCTGCTGTGGGAACGCAGCGCCGCCGATGTTCCCGGCCTGGGCCGGGTACTGGGCAAGCCGATGGTGGCCCAGGTCGCCGATGGCGATTGGCGCGTGCTGCTGGGCAATGGCGTGGATGCCAAGGATGGCAGTTCACGCCTGCTCAGCATCGGCCTGGCCACGGGCGAACTGAAGAGCGTGCTGCTGGACGCGCGCGGCCGTGGCGCTGCCGCCGTGCGCCCGTGGGACGCCGACCGCGATGGTTTCGCTGAAACGGCGTATGTGGGCGACCGCCAGGGCGGCGTCCATCGGGTGGATCTCGTGGCCGGGCGCAGCACACGGCTGTTCAGCGCGGCAGCAGGGGCGGTGCCGCAACCGATCACGGCGGCGCCACTGGTCGCGCGCAATCCGGACACCGCCGAAACCTGGGTGTTTGTCGGCACCGGTGCGCTGCTGGAAGTGGCCGACCTGGGCAGGCAGGCCGTGCAGTCGTGGTACGGGCTGCGCGACCGGGGGCAGGTGATCGCCGGGCGCAGTGGCCTGGCCATGGTGCGCATCACCGCCGAAACCGGCAACGGTCGCGTGGTCGACGCACTGGATGCACCGGGCAGGGACGGATGGGTGATGGACCTGGTCTCGCCGGGCATCGGCGCCCGTGGCGAACGCATGGTGCTGCCGGGCCAGTTCCGTGGCCGGGTGCTGCTGGGCACCACGCGCATCCCCGACGCCAGCAACCCGTGCAATCCCACCGGATCGGGCTACTACATGGCTTTGGACCCGTTCACCGGTGGCCGGCTGGGCGGCAGCTTCTTCGACATGGACGGCAACGGTACCGTCGGCAACGCTGGCGATCTGTTCGACGAAAACGGCCAGCCCGCACCCTCGTCCGGCTTCCTGGTCGAGCAGGGCCCCAACGCACCCGGCTTCCTGGGCGATTGGCTGGGTGGCGTGGGCGAGGATGGCAGCATGCATGGGGTGGTCACCCATCCCATCGGCAACCGCGTACGCCGGGTGAGCTGGCGCGAACTGCGGCTGCTTGATGGCGGGAGTCCGTGACATGGGCAGCCCGTCGATGAAGGGGTTCACCCTGATGGAAGTCATCATTGCCTGCGCGATCATCGCCATTCTCAGCGCGATCGCCGTGCCCTCCTACCGGCAGCACGTGGTCAAGACCCACCGCGTGCAGGCCCAGACCTGCATTGCCAGCCAGGCCAGCGTGCTCGAACGGCACTACACGCGCGTGCTGGACTACCTGGGCGCCCCACAGGCGCAATGCGCCGCAGAGCTCACGGCCTACCAGCTGCGGGTGAATGTGGCCGCCAGCGGGTACACCGTGACAGCCGAGCCGCTGAGCGAACAGGCCGACCACGCCTGCGGCACGCTGAGCATGGACCACACGGGCCTGCGCCTGCCGGTGGATCGCGCCTGCTGGTAGCGCGCCGCTGTCATGGCGCACTGGCTGGAACGCGATAGGATGCGGGCATCATCTGGCACGCACGGACCGCATGTCCCTGGACCTTCCCACCATCGGCGTACTTGGCCTGCTGCTGTGCATCGGCATCGCCACGGGCTTCTCGCTGCTGCTGGTGGTGCTGCGTGGGCAGCCGGTGCTGCGCCTGTGGACGGCCAGCCTGTGGCTGCTCACCCTGGGCGTGATCCTGATGGGGCTGCGCCCCTGGTTGCCGCAGGTACCGGCCATCCTCGGTGGCAATGCGGCCATGGCGGCCTCAAGCGTGCTGATGCTGCGCGGCATGGCCCTGCACCTGGGCCAGCCGATGCCGTTGTGGCGCGCGCTGGGCCTGGCCGCCGCGTTCATGGCCGGCATCTTCCTGTTCCTGGTGCCATGGCCCAGCCTGGACGTGCGCCTGCACGTGTTCAGCGTGTTCGCGATCGTCATCAATGGCTGGATCGCCGCGCTGCTGCTGCGCCACGCGCCACCGGCGCAGCGCATCAGCTGCCGCCTGGCCGCCGCCGTGTTCCTGGCCGAAGTGCTGGTCTACATCGTGCGCCTGTTCCTGCCGGCCGATGCCGACGCGGGCGGAGACATCATGCGGGCGGGCTCGCCGATGTTCTTGACCTACCTGGCCGGGGTGATGCTGGAACTGGCGCGCTGCTTCGCGCTGGTCCTGCTGCTGCTGGAACGCCTGCTGGTGGACCTGCGCCGCGCCGCCCGCACCGATGGCCTTACCGGCCTGCTCAACCGCAGTGCGGTGCTGGCCGATGGGTCCGATCAGCTGCAGCAGGTGCGTCGCCAGCAGCGCCCTCTGGCAGTGCTGCTGCTGGACGTGGATCACTTCAAGGCCATCAATGACCGCTGGGGGCATCTGGCCGGCGACCAGGTGCTGCAGCATTTCACCGGGGTGCTGGAGCACTGCGCGCGCGGCCACGTGCACCTGCTCAGCCGCTATGGCGGCGAGGAATTCCTGTTGCTGCTGCCCGGCAGCGCCGGCGAAGCGGAGCGACTGGCCACGGTCATCCGTCACGCACTGCAGCAACGGCCCGCGCCGCTCGGTACCGGTCCGGTGGCGGTCACCGCCAGCATCGGCCTGGCCATGGATGACGGCCACACCGACCTGGCCGGCCTGATCGCCCGCGCCGATAGCGCGCTGTACCGGGCAAAAGCCGAAGGCCGCGACCGGCTGGTGGCGGCGGTTGTATTGGCCTAGCGCGGTTGCCCATCGCCGCCAGCGCCGGGGCCGTGTAAGTTTGTTCGAAGAGTTGGTCACATCTGCCACGGCGCCGCGTCGTGGTTGGCAGGAACGTCCTCCAGGGGAATCAAGCACGATGCAAAAACACCCTTTCCGACTGGCCAGGCGATCGGCCGGCCTGCTGTTTGCCGGCGCGATGCTTGCTGGCTGCAGTGCAACGGCCCCCGGTGCCGCCGACGGCAATGACACCCCGAGCCAGCGCTACGGGGCGATCGAGTTCCGTCCGTGCACGCTGACCACGGTCGGCGCCAGCGCGAACGTCGAAGCCCAGTGCGGCACCCTGCAGGTGCCCGAAGACCGCGCCCATCCCGAGGGCCGCAAGATCGACCTGCGCATTGCCTGGCTGGAATCGGATGACAGCGGCAATGGCCAGCCCGATCCGGTGTTCTTCCTCGCCGGTGGCCCAGGGCAGGCGGCCAGCGAAGTGGCGGTCATCGTCGATATGGCCCTGCGCCAGGTGCGCAAGCAGCGCGATGTGTTCCTGATCGACCAGCGCGGCACCGGCGGTTCCAACCCGCTCAGCTGCCTGGGCGCGGACGGCAAGCCGCTGAAGATGGACGAAGATGCAGCGCCGACCGAAGCGCTGATGCGCGATTACGCGCAGCAGTGTGCGGCATCGCTGCAGGGGCGCGCCGATGCACGCTTCTACACCACCGCCGAGGCCATCGCCGATCTGGACGCGGTGCGCCAAGCGCTGGGCGCGGACAAGCTCAATCTGGTCGGGGGCTCCTACGGCACGCGCGTCGCCCAGCGTTACGCCATTGCCTACCCGCAGCACACCCGCAGCCTGGTCATCGACGGCGTCGTGCCCAACGACCTGGTGGTGGGTGGCGAGTTCGCCAACACCTTCGACAACGCCATCACCCTGCAGTCGGCGCAGTGCCGCAAGGATGCCGCCTGCAGCAAGCGCTTCCCGGTCGATACCCGCGAACAGCTGCGCGCAGTGGCCGCGACCCTGCGCAGCTCCCCGGTCACCGTCGATTACCGCGACCCCGGCACCAACGCACCGCGCCAGGACGTGCTGAGCCCGGACAGCGTGGTCGGCCTGGCCTTCGCGTTCTCCTACGTGCCCGAGTACTCCTCGCTGCTGCCGCTGGTGCTGGATGAAGCCGCGCAGGGCCGCTATGCGCCGTTGGCCTCCCTGGCACGCGGCGCGACCCGCAGCATGGATTTCCAGATCAACCGTGGCATGCAGTGGTCGGTCATCTGCAGCGAGGATGCGCCGCGCTACCAGGCGCCGCCGGAAAGCGACGACGCCCTGTTCGGCCCGGAAGCGGCGCGCGCGTTCTTCGCCGCCTGCCCGGTGTGGCCGCACCAGCCGGCCGCCGCCACGCTCACCACGCCGCTGAAGAGCGACCTGCCGGTGCTGCTGCTGTCCGGCGAGCTGGATCCGGTCACCCCGCCGCGCTACGCCGAACAGGTGCTCAAGGGCCTGCCCAACGGCCGCGCGCTGGTCGCCCGCGGCCAGGGCCACGGCACCCTCACCGCCGGCTGCATGCCGCGCCTGCTGGGCCAGTTCATCGATGCCAACGATGCCAAGGCGCTCGATGCCCGCTGCCTGGACACGCTGAGCCACGTGCCGGCGTTCACCTCGTTCAACGGATGGACCCCATGATCGTCGCCGACAACCTGCACAAGGCCTTCGACACCCGCACCGGTCGCGTCCAGGCGGTGGCCAACGTTGGCTTCCAGGCCGCCGATGGCCGCATCACCGGCCTGCTCGGCCCCAACGGCGCCGGCAAGACCACCACCATGCGCATGCTCTACACCCTGATGACGCCCGACCAGGGCAGCATCACCGTCGATGGCATCGACGCCGCACGCGATCCGGTGGAGGTGCGCCGCCACCTGGGCGTGCTGCCCGACGCCCGGGGTGTGTACAAGCGCCTGACCGCGCGCGAGAACATCACCTACTTCGGCGAACTGCACGGCCTGTCGGCGCAGCGCATCCGCGAGCGCATCGAAGTGCTCTCGCACGCCCTGGACATGGCCGACATCCTCGACCGCCAGACCGATGGCTTCTCGCAGGGCCAGCGCACCAAGACCGCCATCGCCCGCGCGCTGGTGCACGACCCTCGCAACGTCATCCTCGATGAACCCACCAACGGCCTGGACGTGATGACCACCCGCGCGCTGCGCCGGTTCCTGCTGGGCCTGCGCGAGGAAGGGCGCTGCGTGATCCTGTCCAGCCACATCATGCAGGAGGTGGGCGCGCTGTGTGACCACATCGTCATCATCGCCAAGGGCACCGTGATGGCAGCCGGCAGTGCCGATGAACTGCGCGCGCAGGCCGGCGAAACCAACCTGGAAGACGCGTTCGTGAAACTGATCGGCAGCGAAGAGGGCCTGCACGCATGAGCATGATGTCGACCCTGATGACGGTGATGCGCAAGGAACTGCGCGACCTCTCGCGCGACCGCCGCACGCTGGCGCTGACCCTGCTGTTCGGCCCGCTGCTGTACCCGCTGCTGATCCTGGGCATGGGCAAGCTGTCGGAAAGCCGCTTCCGCACCCAGATCGAACAGCCGCTGGACATTCCCACCATCGGCGCCGAGCACGCCCCGAACCTGGTCCGCTTCCTCGGCGCGCAGGGCCTGAACGCGACCGCGGCACCGAAGGACCTGGCCGAAGCGATCCGCGCCCAGGACATCGACGTGGCACTGCGCATCAGCGCGGATTTCGGCAAGGACTGGGCCGATGGCAAGCCGGCGCTGGTGGAGGTGATCCGGGACAGCACGCGGCGTGCCGCGGAGGTGCCCACGGCACGCCTGCAGGCGGCGCTGTCCACCTACAACGGGCAGGTGGGCGCCCTGCGCCTGATGGCCCGCGGCGTCGATGCGCAGGTTGCGCGGCCACTGGATGTGGCCACGCAGGACATGGCCAGCACCGAAGCCAAGCGCGGCATGATGCTGTCGATGCTGCTGCCGGTGCTGCTGACCCTGACCTCGTTCATCGGCGGCGCGTATCTGGTGATGGACACCACCGCCGGCGAGCGCGAGCGGCAATCGCTGGAGCCGCTGCTGGCCACCCCCGGCTCGCGCAGCGCGATCGTCAGCGGCAAGATCGGCGCCGCCTGCGTGGTCGGGTTCGTATCGCTGCTGCTGACACTGGTCGCGTTCAAGGTCAGTGCCCAGTTCGCCTCCGGCAACGTCAGCCGCCAGCTCAACATGAACATCCTCTCGATGGTGCAGATGCTGCTGGTGATGCTGCCGATGCTGCTGATCGGCACCTCGCTGCTGACCTACCTGTCGGCCGCGGCCAAGAGCATGAAGGAAGCCCAGAGCCACATGACCTGGCTGGTGCTGCTGCCGATGCTGCCGGGCTACGCGCTGATGGCGTACCCGGTGAAGAGCCAGCTGTGGCAGTACGCCGTGCCGTTCCTGTCGCAGAACCAGATGCTGCTCAAGGTGATCCGCCATGAAGTGATCACCCCGACCATCTGGGCGGTCTACCTGGGCGCCAGCCTCGGCCTGGCCGCGATCCTATGGTTCGCCGCGGTGCGCCGTTACCACCAGGAGCGCCTTGCCATCTCCGGCTGATCGCAACCGGTAGCGCCGGGCCACGCCCGGCGGATGTGCAGCGAGGCCCGGTCATGCCGGGCCTCGTCGTATCCTTCGGCAGAGCGACGGTGCGTCCGTACGAAAAGTTGCAAAAGTGAGGCGATCACGCGAACTGTCGCTTTTGCCTCTTAACGCCCTTGGTCCCGGGTTCTACGGTGGAATCACACCCTTTCACCGTGATCCAATGGACCTGGACTCGCCTGATGCGGCCCCTGTTGACCTGGGGCATCGCACGTTCCTCGCACAGACGCATGGCATCGTCGACCCGACGCAGGTCGCTGCCGCACAGTTCGCCGATCTTCCCGTCGAACCGCTGAACCCACCGCTGCTGGGCCGGCGACTGCACAATCCCCCCTTGCTGGTGGCACTGCATGCACTGCCCTGGCAGACGCGGCTTGAGCTGCTTGAGCGGGCCGATGCCCAGCTGCGTGATCGCGGCCGGCCGCTGTTCTGCACCCTGCTTGAGAGCGACGCACCGAACCGGGTTAGACCGCACCTGATGAGCCGGATGGCACCCCTGCGGCCGCGCACCGGCAGGGTGCTGTTCCGTGTGCACGACGCACGGGTGTTCCGACATCTCCGGTGGATGTTGGGGCCGTCCCAGATGGCCCAGTTGATGGGGCCGATAACTGCGTGGACGTGGCATGAGCCGCTGGGCAATACGTGGCGTACCCAACTGCGACCGGCCACCGAGGGGCCGCCCGGCGCGTTGATCGATCCAGACCAATGGGAGCAACTGGCCCAGGTCGCCTGCATCAACGGTTGCCTGAAGGACCTCGCAGAGGCGGGGGCCGGCCATGCAAGCACGTTGCTGCCTGCATTGCTGCAGGCGCTCCGCGAAGCCCACAGCGCAGGGTTGCATGAGCTGGATGATCTGCAGTGGTATGCCTGCCAGCGCCTGCGCGGCACTGGGGACACGGCCGAGCAGGCGGTCGTGAGCCGGCGCCTGGAACGGGTGCACCAGCAGGGAATGTCCTACCGCATGGCCTGCCAGTTGGAGCTGCAGCACGGTCTGCAGACGGAGGCGGCATGACTGGACCCGAGAGTGATCCCGACTACTGCCCGAACTGCATCACATCAGGGCTGCCGCTGCTGCTTGCACGCTATGCGGTGGCGCGTGCAGACGCGGAAGTACGCGAACCAGCGCCCCTGCTGCAGGCCCCGTTCGATGCGCTCAGTGATGAACAGCCGCTTCCAACGGGCGCAGCGTACTACACGCTTCGCCTGCTGCGCGGCGGCTATGTCTACAGCTACCACCAGGCGCGTGATGAGTGGAAGGCATGGCAGTTGAACGAATACGGTGACCTGAGTGCGTTCGACATCCGCGACCAGACCCCACCGCCCCAGAACGATACGCAGCCGGCAAGGTGCTCGCGCCACGGGGAAACGCTGCTGTCCAAATGCATCATCGTGCCCGACGTCGCCCAGGCAACCCTGTTGTGGCTGGCCTACAGCAGCGCACCGTGGACGCGCAGGGTGTGGGGGATGCACCAGGATCCCACCTATCGCCAGCGGCACATGCGATGCATTGACGTTGCCGCGTGGCGGGCCGGTACCTCCACTCAAACTCACGTGGCCGGCCTCGGGCAGGCCCGCGGCCAGGTGGCTGAACTCCATCTTGCCAAGCCATTCACAACGTTGCCGCTCACGCGCAATGACCGGGGCGTGCAGGAGATGCCGGTCAATGCGGTTCCCGGCGTGCATGCATTCGAGTACAGCCTGGATCAATGGGCAAACTACTCCATTGCGCAGGTCGACCAGTTGATCGCGCAGGCAGACATCGCTGCCGGGCACCCGCAGGCAGCACCGCCTGCGCTGGTGGCGCTGGACGATCCGATCGGCATCATTTCCGATCTCAACCAGCTCGCCATCGAACGCATTCTGGAATGGGAGGCCGAGCCTGAGCGGCAGGAGAGGGTCCAGTCTGCCTCGACCATTTCGCTGATAGAGGGCGTCGTGCGACAAGGGGCGTTCGAAGAGGTCGGGTACCGCCGCAGGGAAGCGGCCCTGTTCGGTCGTGGTGTGGTCAGCATACTGGGCGGAAAGACCAATGCGGAGCAGTTGGCAAGGCCGCTGCAAGCATGGAATCACGACATATTTGCTGTCGAGGATGAGGAGGCGGTGCTGGTCCAGGCCGACAAATCCTGGCGCAAGTACAGCCGTCACCTGCGCCAGGCCGATGCGCATACCCACTGGTTGGAGAAGATCTACGCGCCTGCGCAGGAGCGGTTCTATGAAGACACCGTGGCCGATCTTGATCGGGCAATGATTGCATGGTGGCGCGCGCCTGCTTTCAAGCAGCACATGCAGAGCAACTTCGACAGCAAGGACAGCACCAGTGGGGTGCTCTACCAGGAAGTCGTGACCAACCTGCTGCGCGACTCAGCCTCGCGCAGCCTCATCATGGGCTATCTGCTCGAGCAGCTGCAGCTGGAGGATCTGCAGGACCCCGGAGCCATCCTTCTGCGAGCACAGATGTGGAACCAGGATGCGTTGCTGAAGACCTGGAAGCAGACCATGGAACAGGCCAGTGTTGGACCCGGCGCGCGGGACTGGCTGACAGCGGCCAACGGCCTGTCCAACGCGCTCAAGGCATTGCTGGATGCAGAATCCGCCGGAAAGCTGAGTGCGATGTTCCAGGGGACGGCACGGCTGGTGGAGCAGCTTTCCGGGCCACTGACGCGAATGATCGGAGGCGGCGTAAGGAAGGCGTTCGAGGGCAGCGCCACGCTGTTGCCCACCCGGATGCAGGTGGGGATGCTGACCGCACTCGCCCAGTCGGCATCGCCCGATGCCGAGCTGGTGGACCTGAGCGGACACACGACGCCCAAGCGCGCACGCAATGCTCTGGCGATGGCCGTCAGCGAACGCGCAGGGTTGAACGCGGCCAGCCAGGCGCGCGCCGTCGCCGCACACGCCGTCGCCTCGGCTGATGCCGATATGGACGGAAAGCGTTTCAGGATCGGACTCGTTGTCCTGGTGGACAGCGACCAGTTGCGGTTGTTCAAGGCGCTGAACGCGAAAGCGGTGATCACCGGAACGTCGCGCCATGCAGAGCTGTCAAGAACGCTGACCACAGTGGACATGTACGACGCCATCCGCGGCAGCTTCGCCAAAGTGGGCAACCCCTCGTTCGCCTATGGCACGGCCAGCCTGGTGTTTGCCTCCGCCAGCTTGTCTGAACTGGGCCGGCAGTACAGCACGGCACTGCCGCGTGAGCGCCCACTGCTGGGTGCCAACTTTGCTGCTGGCGTGGGTGCGCTGGTGGGAGACTCGGCGATGCTGCTGGGTGAGATTGGGGCGAAATTGCCTTGGTTTTCGCAGAAGCTGGCCGAGCCGTTGGGGCGATGGGCGGCCTATGCTCAGACTCGCGCAGCAGCCGTCTACGCGGCGGGGCGGTGGTTGAGTGGGATTGCTGGCATGGTGTTGGGTGGACTCACGGTTTACGAGGGCGTGAGGGACTTCAAGCTCGATGCCGTGTACGGCATTGGTATGATTACTGGAGGAATCGCCACGATGGTTGCTGCCGGGTTGTTGCTTTGGGGCGCAGCAATACCACTTGCACTGATACTGATGCTTGTCGCGGCTGTCGTGACGGTCGTCGTAGGGTGGTTCAAGCCTGATGAAATCGAGCGGTGGATGGACAAAACGATTCACTTTGGCGGCAATGATGCTGGCTCTTTCTCGACGGTTGACGATCAACTGGCTTCGATGAAAAATCTTCAGAGGTCCGCATAGTGCTTACAGGATGGCAGCCACGCTTCCCCGTTCGGCGACGGTTGAACCACCCGGAGCGCAGTTCGGAGTTGAGGCATGACATTCCGTCGCAGTTCTCGCCCGACGATGCATTCGGTCTGATTGCGATGAATTCGCAGTACATCGATTTCGTCGACAGGTCTTTCAAAGTAAAGGGTATGGCCGCGACGCTGTCCGCCTCGCTGATGGTCATCTTCTTTACTGGCGTAAACGTGAATTTGTTTATCCAGTCCTCTGAAATGAGAGAGGGGCTAGCGGGCCTATGGCCACATCTGTTGTTCATCACCGTAGTCGTTTTTGCGGCAAACTTCGTATGCTGGTGGATGGTTCTCAGAAAAGACATCTTCCAGTACACGCACTATCCGGTTCGCTTCAATCGCATCACCCGCAAGATTTACTTCTTCAGGCACAACGGCCCTGGCGGCGTGACCGTCGTGCCTTGGGGTTCGCCTTACGCCTTCTTCCACATCGGCCGGGGTGCACAGAACCGTGAGCTGCGTGATCTCAGGTGTCACCTGCTTGACCGCAATCAGCAGATACAGCAGACCTTCACCGTCGGACACTTCTGGCATCACGACGATCACATTCTCGAGCAATGGGCGCTGATCTGCCGCTACATGCAGGACGGCCCAGAAGGCTGCTACGACGACCCGCGCGACCGAGTCATCACGCTCTCGTCGGACCCAACGATCCGCAACTGCTGGCTGATGGTCATCCTGATGATGGGCACGGCACTGATGCCGCTGCGTACCAACCTGATGTTTCCGGTCTATGGCGCACTCACGCTCTGCCGGTGGCTGACCTTCAAGACCTGTCGAAAGCCGGTCTTCCCGCCTGAGATCGAGGCGGAGTGCCAGATTGATCCTGGGGATCCCTATCGTCTTCCGGAGCCACGGTTCATGGCTGAATTCGCCAGCGATCCAGCCATCTATGCGCGCGCGTTGGAGCGCCACAAGGAACGGGTGATGTGGCGGCCAGAAAACTAGGTCGCCCGGCGTGGTCCGGTGCTAGCAAGGAAAGCGGCGCAGATCCCCGCTTCCCGATCCGTCATCCCCGCACTTGCGCAGCGCCATACCGCGCTGGCGTCACCCCCATCTCGCGCTTGAACACGGCAATGAACGCACTGGGCGTGTCATAGCCCATCGACAGCGCAACCTCGATGACCGTTTCCCCGGCCAGCAGGCGGGGCAGCGCCAGCAGCACGCGCAGTCGCTGCCGCCAGTGGCTGAGCGGCATGCCCGTTTCGGCCAACCAGTGGCGAGCCAGGCTGCGGCCGGACAGGCCGCTGGCGGCCGCCCATTCCTCCACGTTGCGCCCGTCATGCGGGGCGCGGGCAAGCGCGGCGGCAATGCGCCGCAAGCGGCGGTCGCGTGGCTGTGGCAGCGCCAGCGATAACGGGCGACCCGCGGCGATCTCGTCGGCGATGACCCCCGCCAACCTCGACTGCGCATCCTCCAATGCATCGTGCTGCCACTGCAGCGCGCGGGGCACGGCCGCCTGCAGCAGTACGCTGGGCTGGAACACGCGCGCCGCCGTGGGCAGTGCGTTGCAGGCGGCGGCACTGAAGTACAGGCTCCAGCCATCAAAGACGCCGAGGCTGGCCAGGGCATGAGGCAGGCCCGGCGGTATCCACGCGACGTGCCCTGCCGGCAGCAGCCAGTGCTGGTCACCCGCTTCGATGCGCAGCAGGCCGTGGCGCGCGCCCAGCAACTGCCCGCGTGCGTGCTGGTGGCGCGGCGTGCGGCGCGTGCCCTCCATCGCCAGCTGTGCGCCCAGCAGCCACGGCCCCGCAGCCGCATCGGCCAGCGCGGGATCGATCAACGGTGCCTGGATTGGCTGATCTGCCATATGAAGTGGCAGTTATACGGCAGAACGGCCGCCCTGCAAGCCTGACACTGGCGGTTCATCCCAAGGAGCCCACTCCCATGAAACCGCAGGACATCCTTCCCGATCATCAGGACGACGTGCAGGTACACGGCCTGACCGTGCGCAAGGGCAGCGTCGGCGCCTTCCTCGCCAGCGTGCGCGACTGGCAGGATCCGGCCGGCAGCACTGCCACCCGTGCCGCAGCCGAGGCCGATCTGCGCGAGCTGCTGCCGGCATTGCACGCGCTCGGCCTTTTCCAGGTACTGACGGCGCGCGATCCGGCACTGCAGCGATTGATCGACGGCGGGCGCTGAAACAAACAAGGCCCGGATCGCTCCGGGCCTTGATGATGACCTCTCGCCGGGCGTGGCCCGGCGCTACCCTGGGGGCATCAACCGCCCGGGGCGAACACCAGCGTGCGGCGGGTGGTGACCGGGGCGCCCACCGGCTCGAAGCGCCAGCGCTTGACCGCATTGAGCGCTTCACGGTCGAAGACGCGCGACGGCGTGGCGCGCAGCACGCGGGCGTTGGTCACCGAGCCATCGGTGCCGACGGTGATTTCCACCAGCACTTCGCCCGAGGTGCTCGAGCGCAGGGCCTCGGCCGGGTAACGCGGGGCCGGGGTGCTGACCGGGCGCAGGGTCGGTGCGGCGGTGGCCGCGGCGGCACGCGCGGCGCTGGCCTGCTGGGCAGCGGCCTGCTGCTGCTTCTGTTCGGCCTCGCGGCGGGCGGCGGCCTGGCGTTCGGCGTCCTGGCGCTCGCTGTCGCGGCGGGCTGCATCCTGCTGGGCGGCAATCTGCTTGGCCGCTTCGGCTTCCTTGTTGCGCTGGTCGGCCAGGCGCTGCTGTTCAACCAGCTGCTTGGCGCGGTCCTCGGCATCCTTCTTGACCTTGGCGGTCTCGTCCTCGGTGCGCTTGGCAGCCACCTGCACGCCCTTGGTCAGGCCTTCCTTCAGGCGCGGCAGGGCCGGCGCGGACGGGTCCACCTTCTCGATCAGCGCCACCAGGCGCTGGGCTTCGGTGAAGTCCTCGCGACCCAGGTGCTGCTCGGCGGCAATCAGGGTGTAGGGCAGCAGGTCGGTCAGCGCGCTCTTCACCGAGGCGTCGTCCGGCGTCTTGTCGCGCAGTGCCAGGTAGTACTCGATGGCGTTGTCGCCGGCCGGCGCGTACATGCGGTTCTCGGCCAAGGCGCGGCTGGCCGAATCGCGCAGCTGCTCGGTGCCCATCGACTGCACCTTGGCCGCCACGGCGGGTGCGGCAGGCGTGGCGGCGGGCGCGGCAGCGCCGTCGGCGGCCGGTGCCGGCGTTTCTTCCTTGCCCGAACAGGCGGCCAGTGCCAGTGCCAGGGCAACCGGTATCCACCGGCGCGCGGCAGCGTTCATTGCGACGTGCGACATCCTGCTCCCCTTTAGAAGACGACGTTACGTAAGCCGTGGATCTGCATGGCCGGGACCGGTGTCCGGGCGTGGCGGCTGGCGTTTCCCGACGCCGCCGCCGGCAACGGCGAGCGTGCAATCTAGCATCCCGCCCACCCTTGCGTACAAGGGTGGGTCAGGGGCGATGGCGACATGGGGTGTCGCCATCGCCTTGTCAGGTCAATGTCCGGCGGGCTTGGCGTGGCCCTCGGCCTTGTCGTGGCCGGCCGACATCAGCTTGTCGGTCCAGGCGATGCCGATGGCCGACAGGATGAACACGCAGTGGATGATGGTCTGCCACAGCACGCCTTCGGCGGTGAGGGTGGCGCAGGTCTGTTCGCCGATGTTGGCTACAGCGGTGGCCATGCGCTCCGGCGCGCACAGCGGAATGCCGCCCAGGGCGCCGGTACCGATGAACGTCTTCAGCAGGTGGATCGAGGAGATGCCGATGATCGCCATCGCCAGCTTCACTTTCAGCACGCTGGCGTTGACGTGGCTCAGCCATTCCGGCTGGTCCGGGTGGTTTTCCAGGCGCAGGCGCGACACGAAGGTCTCGTAACCGCCCACGATCACCATCACCAGCAGGTTGGAAATCATCACCACGTCGATCAGGCCCAGCACGATCAGCATGATCTGCTGCTCGCCCATCGACACCGAATGCGTGATCAGGTGCCACAGTTCCTTGCCGAACAGGAATACATAGACACACTGCGCCACGATCAGGCCCAGGTACAGCGGCAGCTGCAGCCAGCGCGAGGCGAAGATCAGGTTGGACAGCGGGGAGGGCGGCAGACGGTTTGCGCTCATGCGGGGGATGCTGCGTTTCGAGGGAGTGGCGAGGTTACCGGCCCACCATGACGGTGCCAAGCCAACGTTCGCACTAGACTTCAGGTTCCTTCCGAACCCCGAGCCGACGCCATGATCGACCTGTATTACTGGCCCACCCCCAACGGCCACAAAGTCACCCTGCTACTGGAGGAAGCCGGCCTGGAGTACCGCATCCATCCGGTCAACATCGGCTCGGGTGACCAGTTCAAGCCGGAATTCCTGGCCATTTCACCCAACAACAAGATGCCGGCCATCGTCGACCATGCCCCGGCCGATGGCGGCGCCCCGCAGAGCGTGTTCGAATCCGGCGCCATCCTGCTGTACCTGGCCGAGAAGAGCGGCCAGTTCCTGCCCAGCGACCCGCGTGGCCGCGTCACCACCCTGGAATGGCTGTTCTGGCAGATGGCCGGGCTGGGCCCGATGAGCGGCCAGATGGGTCATTTCAACGTCTACGCGCCGGAAAAGATCCCCTATGCCGTCGAGCGCTATGACAACGAAGTGCGCCGCCTGCACGGGGTGATGGACAAGCGCCTGGCCGATCACGCCTTCCTGGCGGGTGATGAATACACCATCGCCGACATGGCCAGCTACCCGTGGATTGGCGCTTACGACAAGATCCCGGTCGATTTCGCCGCCTTCCCGAACCTGAAGCGCTGGCATGACGCCATCGCCGCACGCCCGGCCACCCAGCGCGCCTATGCCCTGCGCCAGCAGGTGAACCCCAACGCCGGCAAGCCGCTGAGCGAGGAAGAGCGCAAGCACCTGTTCGGCCAGCGCTGAACCCCGGACGGTAGGTGCCGACCGTTGGTCGGCACTCCTGTTCGGCACAGCGCCATGGGCAGAAGGTCATGCTGCCTTCGCCGACGGGCTTGGTTAGGATGGGGGCATGACCGCTGTGCGCGTGGCGCGTGGCGGACCTGCCGTTTGCCGGGACCTTCCATGCGCCATCTGTTTGCCTCGCTCGCCCTCATGCTCGCCACCACCACTGCCGCCCACGCTGAAAAACTCACCCTGGAAGCCATCACCGGCCCGCTGCCGCTGTCCGGCCCGACCCTGATGAAGCCCAAGGTGGCCCCGGACGGCTCACGCGTGACCTTCTTGCGCGGCAAGGACAGCGACCGCAACCAGCTGGACCTGTGGAGCTATGACATCGGCAGCGGCCAGACCCGCCTGCTGGTCGACTCGAAGGTGGTGCTGCCCGGCACCGAGACCCTCAGCGACGAGGAAAAGGCCCGCCGCGAGCGCCAGCGCATCGCCGCGATGACCGGCATCGTCGATTACCAGTGGTCGCCGGACGCAAAGCGCCTGCTGTTCCCGCTGGGCGGCGAACTGTACCTGTACGACCTGAAGCAGCCGTGCGCCGCCGCCGTGCGCCAGCTGACCCACGGCGAAGGCTTCGCCACCGACGCCAAGCTGTCGCCCAAGGGCGGCTTCGTCAGCTTCATCCGCGGCCGCAACCTGTGGGTGATCGACCTGGCCAGCGGCAAGCAGCTGCAGCTGACCACCGATGGCAGCGCGACCATCGGCAACGGCGTGGCCGAGTTCGTCGCCGATGAGGAAATGGACCGCCACACCGGTTACTGGTGGGCGCCGGATGATTCGGCGATTGCCTTTGCCCGCATCGATGAAGCACCGGTGCCGGTGCAGAAGCGCTACGAGGTCTATGCCGACCGCACCGATGTGGTCGAACAGCGCTACCCGGCCGCCGGCGATGCCAACGTGCGCGTGCAGCTGGGCGTGATCGCGCCGGCCGCCGCCGCCAAACCGCGCTGGATCGACCTGGGCAAGGAACAGGACATCTACCTGGCCCGCGTTGACTGGCGTGATGCCCAGCGCGTCACCTACCAGCGCCAGTCGCGTGACCAGAAGCTGCTGGACCTGGTCGAAGTCGACCTGGCCGGAAACGGCACGCGCACGCTGGCCCACGAGACCAGCCCGACCTGGGTGCCGCTGCACAACAGCCTGCGCTTCCTCGACGATGGCAGCGTGCTGTGGTCGTCCGAGCGCACCGGTTTCCAGCATCTCTACCGCATCGATGCCAAGGGCAAGGCCACCGCGCTCACCCAGGGTGACTGGTCAGTGGACGAACTGCTGGCCGTCGACGAGAAGGCCGGCAAGGCCTACTTCCGCGCCGGCATCGATTCGGCGCGCGAAAGCCAGATCTACGCCGTGTCGCTGCAGGGGGGGCAGCCGCAGCGCCTGTCCAAGGCGCCGGGCATGCACACCGCCAGCTTCGCGCGCAACGCCAGCGTGTATGTGGATACCTGGTCCAACAGCACCACGCCGCCGCAGATCGAGCTGTTCCGTGCCAATGGCGAAAAGATCGCCACCCTGCTCGAGAACGATCTGGCCGATCCGAAGCACCCGTACGCGCGCTACCGCGATGCGCAGCGCCCGATCGAGTTCGGCACGCTGACCGCGGCCGACGGCAAGACCCCGCTGAACTACAGCATCATCAGGCCGGCCGGCTTCGACCCGTCCAAGCGCTACCCGGTGGCGGTGTACGTGTATGGCGGCCCGGCCAGCCAGACCGTCACCGACAGCTGGCCCGGCCGTGGCGACCACCTGTTCAACCAGTACCTGGCCCAGCAGGGCTATGTGGTGTTCTCGCTGGACAACCGCGGCACCCCGCGCCGCGGTCGCGATTTCGGCGGCGCGCTGTACGGCAGGCAGGGCACGGTGGAAGTGGCCGACCAGCTGCGCGGCGTGGCCTGGCTGAAGCAGCAGCCGTGGGTGGACCCGGCGCGCATCGGCGTGCAGGGCTGGTCCAACGGCGGCTACATGACCCTGATGCTGCTGGCCAAGGCGTCGGACAGCTATGCCTGCGGCGTGGCCGGTGCACCGGTCACCGACTGGGGCCTGTACGACAGCCACTACACCGAGCGTTACATGGACCTGCCCAAGCGGAACGAGGCCGGGTACCGCGAAGCCCGCGTGCTGACCCACATCGAGGGCCTGCGCTCGCCGCTGCTGCTGATCCATGGCATGGCCGATGACAACGTGCTGTTCACCAACTCGACCAGCCTGATGAGCGCGCTGCAGAAGCGCGGCCAGCCGTTCGAACTGATGACCTATCCCGGTGCGAAGCACGGCCTGTCCGGCGCTGATGCACTGCACCGCTACCGCGTTGCCGAGGCCTTCCTGGACCGTTGCCTGAAGCCCTGACGGACGCACGGGAAGGAGCCCGCCGATGCAAAAGCCAACCCCGATCCCGGGCTATCGGCCGGCCAGCGCCGGCTGGTGGCGTCGCCACTGGCGCTGGGCGATACCGCTGTCGGTCCTGCTGTTGCTGGGCGTGGGCGGCGGCATCATCATCTGGAGCGTGCTGCGCTGGAGCGAGGCCGTACGCGAAAGCCCACCGATGCAGGAAGCGTTGCGTCGTGCGGGTTGCAGCATTGAAGTGGCACAGGTGCTTGGCGAGCCACTGCTTGCCGATGCGATACCGCTGAGCATCACGCAGATGACCGTCAATGGCGAGCGTGATCTGGGCCTGGTTGTCGGCCTGGAAGGGCCACAGGGGCGCGCCCGGTTGATCGTGGAAGGCACCCGCCGCAATGATGTGTGGGATTACCCGGTGATGTACGTGCTGGGCGAGGACCAGGCGACCTTCGACCTGACCGCGCTGGACGATGCCGAAGCCGCCGGCGAGTGCGCGCTGCAGGAATGCCGTGAGCGCGGTGGGTGCCCACTGATGCTGGCGCTGTGATTGCACGACCGCCGAGACCGAGGTTGTCGTAATCCGCCACAGCTGGATTCACTCTTGTCGGCCGGGCCAGGGGGGCGCTCGGCGTGTCTGGTGTGGGACCGATCAGTTCCGACACCACACGACGCTGATGAGCCGATTCTCTATTGGTGCAGCCTTCAATCTTCACTGCCTCGATAGATTGGATTGATAGTGCGAGCGACATCCCGGATTGCTGGCATAGGCTGCCTCCAATGATTGAGCCGTTGCAGCGCAGATCTGGCTGCAACGACTCATTTCATCCAGGAAGGAGCGTGCAATGCGAACGTATGCAATCAGGAGCGTGGTAGCGCTGGCAGTGGTTGCGCTGCTTTCGGTCACACCCGTCATGGCTGCCGAACCCTTCGTGGAGGTGCTCGCGGACGCACCATTGGCAGGAGCGGAACAGCAGCTGCGCAGAGCAGGCGATGATGTGGACTGGGTACGCCGGGTTCGTGTGAATGAGGTCGCCTTGGCTGCCGATGAGATCACCGTCGATCTCCACGACCTGGTTCTTCACCTTGTCCGCGATCCTTCCGAACCCCTGTTCGAGAGCGTCCAGAATGTGATCTATCGGTCTGCGGGTGACGAAGATGCACAACGGCAGGTGCGCTCCATCCCAGGCATGCAGTGGGTGGGCAGGGTGAAGACCGTTACGCTTGATGTTGACGGGAAACCTGGGCCGCCCCCATACGTGCGAATCTGGTCGGACGCTTCAGGAACACATGCGAGATTCAGCCAAGGGTTCTTGCGCTATGCGCTGGACGGTGATCGACTGGTAAAGCGTGATGTGCGCCGCGCGCTACGGGACGAGCGTGACGATGTGAGGGACCGGCGACCAGGCCGGCCCGCTCCAGACCTTCCTCCAGGAATTGCCACCGGAGGTAACGGTGAAGGTCGCGATGTGATTCGAGTGGCGTACGGCTTTGCGGCCGGTGCCTTGGCAGATGGGGTGGATCCGGCAATCGAGCAGGTCAGGGCTGCGGTGATCGAGGCCAATGCCGGCTTTGCAGCAAGCGGTATCGAACTGGAGCTGCAGACGGCGGCCAACGCACTTCCTGGATACCGCGAAACCACGCTTGATCAGACTCTCGATGACATCGCAAAGGGCAGGCAGGGACCCCTCTGGCTGCTGCACGTGGCGCGGGAAGGCGAGAGAGCCGACGTAATGGTGATGATCATCGATACACATTCGGGCGCTCCCGCATGCGGATTGGCCCAGCAGGTTCTAGCGACCCGGGAAACGGCCTTCTTCGCCGTCGAGCGCAGATGTCTGGACCACCACAGCCTTGCGCATGAGATCGGCCACCTGCTGGGAGCAGATCATGATCCCGAGAACGCGGCACTTGATCCTCCAAGATTCGCATACGGGCATGGCTACCAGTTCAACGCGGATGACGTGCCTGGCTGGCGTACCGTCATGGCCTTGGAGTGCGGTGACCGGGCCTGCCCGCGGGTGAACATCTGGTCATCTCCGCTCATCCAGCATGAGGGCGTGCCAACGGGATCCGTTGATCTTCACGACAACGCAAGAGTCATGCGCGAAACGAAGGGCATCGTAGCCAGCTTCTATCCGGATCCGCCATCACATGATCCCGATGTCCTCAATGGGGCCCCGTGACCTCCAGCCGATTGTCGCCATCGCCGTGAGCGCGTAAGTTGCGATCACCCCTTTCCCGGAGTGTTCCATGAAGCCGATCGCGCTGGCCGTTGCCCTGGCCCTGACCGCCGCCCCGCTGCTGTCCGCCCCGCCGGCCCTGGCCGCACCGGCTGCCAAGGCGGCCACTCCCGCCAGTGCGGCCTGGGTGGCCCGCAGCAATGCACTGGCGCAGATCCTGCTCGATGCGCAGGGGCCGTTCCAGCCGGAACAGACGGGTTTCTTCGGCGTACCGGGCTACGACGACAAGGTGGCCGACCTCGGCCCCGACAACGGCAAGCGCTTCCGCGCCGCGACGGCCAAGGCCCGCGACGAGCTGAAGGCGAAGCTGGCCACCGAGAAGGATCCCAATGTCCGCCAGGACCTGGCGATCATGATCCACGCTGCCGACCAGAGCATCGAAGGCAGCGAGCTCAACGAGAAGTACCTGCTGCCGTGGAGCGATGCACCGCAGACGGTGTTCAGCGGCCTCAACCTGCTGCTGTCCGACCAGGTGCCGGCCGAGCGCCGCTCCAAGGCGCTGGACCGCCTGAAGGCCTACGCGGGCCTGCAGCCGGGCGGCACCGCGTTCACCACGCTGGCCCGCCAGCGCTACGAAGAGCGCCTGGGCGACAGCGCGCTGCTGCAGCCGACCCAGATCGAAGTGCAGCAGTCGCTGGACAACGTCGAGACCTACATCACCGGCATCGAGTCGCTGCTGAAGAAGTACCAGGTGGCCGGCGCCGATGAGGCGATGAAGGCCCTGGCCACGCAGATGAAGGACTACGCCGCCTGGACCCGCAAGGAAGTGCTGCCGAAGGCACGTACCGATGCACGCCTGCCGGCACCGCTGTATGCGTTCCAGCTCAAGCAGGTCGGCATCGACATCGACCCGAAGCTGCTGATGCAGCGCGCCCAGCTGGAATTCATGGAAACCCGCTCGGCGATGCAGCAGCTGGCGCCGCTGGTGGCGAAGGAGAAGGGCCTGAAGGTGGCCGACCCGAGCGATCCGGTGGCGGTCATCCGCGCGCTGAAGGCCGACAAGATCGCCGATGACCACCTGGAAGGCCATTACCGCAAGGTGATCGATGCGATCGATCCGCTGATCCGCGAACACCGCATCGTCGATGTACCCAAGCGCGCCATGCAGATGCGCCTGGGTTCGGCGGCGGAGAGCGCGGCCAGCCCGGCCCCGCACTTCCTGCCGGCGCCGCTGGTCAACAACACCGGGCAGCAGGGCACCTTCGTGCTGCCGCTGGGCAACCCGGCCGCCGGCCCGGGCGCGCAGTACGACGACTTCAATTTCGGCTCGGCAGCGTGGACGTTGAGCGCGCACGAGGGCCGCCCCGGCCACGAGCTGCAGTTCACCGCGATGGTCGAGCGCGGCGTGTCGCTGGCGCGCACGATGTTCGCGTTCAATTCGGTGAACGTGGAAGGCTGGGCGCTGTATGCCGAAGCGGAAATGGTGCCGTACGAGCCGTTGGACGGGCAGATGATCGCGCTGCAGTTCCGCCTGCTGCGCGCCGCCCGCGCGATGCTCGACCCGATGCTCAACCTGGGCCTGACCGACCGTGCCAACGGCGAGCGCGTGCTGATCGAGCAGGTCGGCCTGTCCAAGGCGATGGCCACCCAGGAACTGGACCGTTACATGGTGCGCATGCCGGGCCAGGCGGGCAGCTACTTCTATGGCTACACCCGCATCCTCGAACTGCGCATGCAGACCGAGCTGGCGCTGGGCGCGAAGTTCGACCGCCTGGCGTTCAACAACTTCCTGCTCGACCAGGGCCTGCTGCCGCCGGACCAGCTGGCCGAAGCGGTGCAGCAGCAGTTCGTGCCGAAGTACCGGAAGAACTGATTGGTAGTGCCGGCCGCTGGCCGGCATTGCCTTTGCCCGGTGGTTGCCGGCCAGCGGCCGACACTACCGCCGATCAGCGCTGCGGCTGCGGGGTAATGGTCTGCGTCGGCAACCGCGCCGGCGCTTCCGGGTTCGGCACCCAGATCGCCACGCCGGCCGCGCGCTTCTGCGTGGTCGGAATGCCGATGCCCAGGCCACCCCCCACGTGCGAGCCATAGCTGCCGGCACCCACCGACATGCCGACCGGCGAGCCGCTGCTGCCTACGCCCATCAGGATCACCCCGTTGGCGCCCAGTGCGGCCGCTTCGCGCTTGAGCCGGGCGACGGCGGCGTCGGTCTGGCCCTGGGTGCCAAAGCCCACCGCCGAGGACGATTCCAGCTGGGCAATCTCCAGCGAACCGGCCGGCGGGGTGGAATAGATCTGCACCTGCGCCGGGTCGATCGGCGCACGCGCGCGGCCCAGCATGACCTTGGAGGTGCTGGCGCAACCGGCAGCGGCCAGCAGCATGGCGGTCAACGCGACCCAACGGATGTTCATGGCGTATACCCCTGTAGGACAGTTCGGATCATCGGCCGGGGACTCTGAATCGGCGCCAACACCCGCGCCCGGGCCATGACCGCATGCTGGCACGGCAGGGGTGAGCGTGTCGCCAACGGCGGTAGGCGGCAGCCGCGGGAAGGGCTAAGGTTGGCGGGTAAACCAACCTGAGGGGAGCTGGGCATGGGTGTGATCAGTCTGTTGTGGGGCATCGTGGCGCTGTTGTGGATGATCCTGGCCCTGATCCCGCTGCTGGGCTGGGGCAACTGGTTCCTGATCCCGTTTGCCGCCGTGGGCGCGGTGGTCGCTGCGCTCGGCATCCTCTTCACCCACCCCAGCAAGCGCGGCCGCGCCAAGACCGGCCTGGTCCTGAACGGCATCGTGGTGCTGGTCGGCATCGTCCGCCTGAGCATGGGCGGTGGCGTGATCTGAGCAGCATGTTCCGGGTCGCGGCCACGGGTGCGACAGGGCGTCGCAGGCCCCCGGCCGGGCGCCGGGCAGGGGAGTACAATGCCGGGCTGCGCGAGCCCCCCGCGTGCCTGTGAAACCGCGCCTGGCGCGGCTGCCCCCATGATCATTCGTTCCCGTCCCCACGGCTGGCAACTGCTGTACATCCTGCGCGGTTCCATCGTGCCGGCCATCGCACCGAAGGTGCTGGCCATCCTGGTGCTGTCCATCGCGGTGGCCGCAGTGGTGGAACTGGCCCCGCCGTTCGGCATCGAGCGGGTCTCGGTCACCCCGTTCACCCTGCTTGGCCTGGTCCTGTCGATCTTCCTCAGCTTCCGCAACAGCGCCTGCTATGACCGCTGGTGGGAGGGCCGCAAGCTGTGGGGCCAGCTCATCTACGAATCGCGCTCGCTGGCGCGGCAGGTGCACCTGCTGCTGGCCGATGACAGCGGCCGCCGGCGCCGCATTGCCTACCTCACCACCGCCTTCGCCCACGCCTTGGCTGCACGCCTGCGCGGGCGCATCGTCGCCCTGGTGGCGCTGCCGTGGCTGGACAAGCCGCAGCGCGAGCAGCTGGCCGAGCGCGAGAACGTGCCCGACGCGCTGCTGTCGATGATCGCCGCCGAACTGGCCCAGGCGCTGCGCAGCGGCGAGCTGGAGCCGATCCTCTACACCCAGCTCGAAGACCGCCTGCACGCGATGTCCTCCATCCAGGCCGGCTGCGAGCGCATCCTCAGTACGCCGCTGCCCTTTGCCTACACCCTGCTGCTGCACCGCTGCGCATGGATGTTCTGCGTGCTGCTGCCGTTCGGCCTGGCCAGTTCGCTGGGCTGGGGCACGCCGGTGCTGTCGGCCGTGCTGGCGTATGCCTTCTTCGGCCTGGACCAGCTGGGCGAGGAAATGGAAGAGCCCTTCGGCCTGGAGCCGAACGACCTGCCGCTGGACGCCATGGTGCGCACGATCGAGATCGACCAGCTCGACGCGCTCGGCGAACGCCCCCTGCCCGAACCCCTGCTGCCGCAGGGCTACCTGTTGCAATAGCCACTCCTCGGAGCCTGCCATGCCTCATCCCCATTACCGCCCGCGGCGCATGCGCCATGACGAGTTCTCGCGCCGCCTGATGCGCGAAAACACGCTGACCACCGACGACCTGATCTACCCGGTGTTCGTGCACGAGCTGGCCGGCCGCACCGCCGTGCCGTCGATGCCCGGCGTGGAGCGCCTGTCGATCGAGGAACTGCTGAAGGTGGCCGAAGAGGCGCTGGAACTGGGCATTCCGGTGATCGACCTGTTCCCGGTGATCGACAGCTCGCAGAAGTCGCTGGATGCATCGGCCGCGTGGGCCGAGGACGGCCTGGCGCAGCGTGCGATCCACGCGCTGAAGACCCGCTTCCCGGAACTGGGCGTGATGACCGACGTGGCCCTGGACCCGTACACCACCCATGGCCAGGACGGGATCATCGATGACAAGGGCTATGTGCTCAACGACATCACCGTCGAGGCGCTGGTGAAGCAGTCGCTGTCGCATGCCGAAGCCGGCGCCGACATCATCTCGCCCTCGGACATGATGGACGGCCGCATCGGCGCGATCCGCCGTGCGCTGGATGCCGACCACCACCTCAACGTGCGCATCATGGCCTACTCGGCCAAGTACGCCTCGGCGTTCTACGGCCCGTTCCGTGATGCAGTGGGCAGCGCCGGCAGCCTCGGCAAGTCCGACAAGAAGACCTACCAGATGGACCCGGCCAACGGCGACGAGGCCCTGCGCGAGATCGCGCTGGACCTGGAAGAGGGCGCGGACATGGTGATGGTCAAGCCGGGCATGCCCTACCTGGACCTGGTGCGCCGGGTGAAGGAGACGTTCGGGGTGCCGACCTTCGCTTACCAGGTCAGCGGCGAGTACGCGATGATGAAGGCCGCCTTCGCCAACGGTTGGCTGGACGAGCGCGCCTGCGTGATGGAATCGCTGCTGGGCTTCAAGCGCGCCGGTGCCGATGGCGTGCTGACCTATTTCGCGCCGCAGGTGGCGCGTTGGCTGCGCGAGCGCTGACAATAGCGCTCACGACGGACGGAGGAACACGCGATGGGACCGGAAATGGGATGGATGCAATGGCTGATCTGGGGCACCGGCACGCTGGTGTTCGGCGCCATCATCATCGGCGTGTTCATTGCTGCCTGGCGCGCCAGCCGGCGCCCGCCGGAGCAGCTCTCCGCCGCCGCCCACGTCGCCCGTGAGCAGGCCCTGCCGGAAAGCGTGCAGGCCGAACTGGCCGCGCTGAACCGCCGCAAGGACAACGGCCAGCTGAGCGAAGTGGACTACGAGAAGCAGCGCGCGCAGGTGTTGGCGCGCCGGTAGCTGCCAACCTTGGTTGGCGTTCCAGGGTGTGCCAACCAAGGTTGGCATCTACCAGACGGTCATCCACGCCCTGCGTGGATCTACCGGACGCACCCGGCCACGGCCACCACCTTCGGCACCGCCAGGCGGTACACATCCACGCCACCGGCGCGCGGTGCCTTGGCGGCACTGCTGGCCACCATCATCTCGCCCGGCTTGGCGTTGTCGACCACCGGTGCGCTGGTCCAGCCGCCGGTCTGGTTGAACGACAGCCCCAGCGGCTGCAGCGCCGCCCCGGTCCAGGCGCAGGCGCTGGTCATCACCTGCGCGGCCTCGCCATTGCCTCGGCTGAACACCAACGCGCCGTCGTTGCCCAGCCAGTCGCCGCCGGTCTCGTCGGCAGCCGTGTTGAGGCCGGCCAGCGCCACCGCCGCGCCGCGCACGCCCTGCGCATCCAGCGGCGCCACGAACAGATCCCAGCCCGCGCCACGGCCCTGGTCGCGCGCGAACAACAGCCGGTGGCCATCGGCGCTCAGGGCCGCGCCGCGCTCGGCGCGGGTATCGTCCCTGCCAGCCAACGCCTGTGCGCGTCCCACGCTGCCATCGGCCGCCACCGGTGCGCGGTACAGGGCCAGCGCGCCTTCGCGGCCGGCGGCGAACAGCAGCCAATGGCCATCACGGCTGAAATAAGGGTCCAGCGCCTGCCCGGCCACGCCCACCGGCAGGGCCTGGGCCTGCTGCCAGCGGCCGTCCACCACCCGTGCCTGCCACAGCCCCCAGCCGGCCTCGCCACGGCGGGCGAAGACGATGCGCTGGCCGTCGGCGCTGATTGTCGCCCGGCCCTCGTCGGCGCGGGTGGAGACCACGCCCATGCCCTCAATGCCGTACTCGTTCAACGCCATCGCCACGGGGGCAGAGAGTAGACTGGCGGCAAGCACCAGCAGGGTCGGGGTGATGCGCATCATCCGGGTCCTTGCACGAAAGTGCACCAGTCTAGCCAGCTT
>PJTS01000353.1_pt1 | contig 32078 bp, 21 predicted proteins | sample 1512251 | NCBI WGS metagenome assembly PJTS01 (sample SAMN08177686, study PRJNA422409) | Soil metagenome, whole genome shotgun sequencing project. | isolation source: Soil (2) enriched on wood chips: alkali lignin treatment | place: USA: Madison | collected 2015-01-15 | reverse complement strand
TGACTGCATGCCACGCACAATAGCAAACCTTGCAATAGTGCGTAGCTCAACGAAAATAGGCGCTTAAAAATCATATAAAGTCATTTGAAATTTGAAGAAGCTGTCGAAGGTATAAAAGCGAAGCTTCTGAGGATGCATGAATTGAAAAGATGTTGTCAGGGATACAAACAAAAATCAAGAAAAAGAGGGGTGTCCGATGGTTCTATTTCGGACACCCCTTAGGTTATTCAGATATGATCTTTCGGACACTATTATTTTTCTTGTCGATGACATAGACTGTACCATTTTTATCTACAGCCACACCTTCAGGCACATTAAATGAGGCAGCCTCGCCGACGGCATTTGTAAAACCTGCGATGTTAGATCCCGCAAATGTACTTACCTGGAATGTTTTTCCATCCACAAAACGAACGCTCTGATCGGGAGAACCGCTATCGCCGCCGGCAGTACCGTTTCCGGCAACATACACATTGTTTTGGCCGTCAGCCGCAATACCCCAAGGGAGTGCAAATTCAGCCGCCGTACTAACACCATTTTTATAACCATATTTACCGGAACCGACAATAATGGTAGGCTTCCAGGTTTTGGGGTCATATTTTCTGATTTGGTTGTCACCATGTAGACAGATGTATAGACTGCCATCCGGACCGCAGGCCATACCTGCTGGAAAATTCAATCCATCGATGACAGTCGTTACCGCTGTACCATCTGTATTTAACTGATAAATAGGAGCGGGGGAGGTCACAGAATTATAGTATAGCTTTTTTGACACTCGGTCATAAGCAATAAACCAAGGTTCCCTTGCGGCCCAGGCGACAACTTTTGCCGTCCCATCGGGTGTTATCTTGCGGATATCCCAGTTTCCCGGATCAACAGCGTATAAGTTTCCCTGTTCATCGATGGTCAATCCATAAGGAAGGCTGAAGCGTGCTTCACCGCCTTTTCCGTCCGCCATACCGGCATTACTTGGGGATCCGGCTAAAGTACTGACGTTTCCGGCAGGATCGATTTTCCGGATACAGTGGTTACCGGGGTCAGTGACATAGACATTTAACGCATCATCTACAGCAATACCGCCACTACGATACCAGGACTCACTACCAAAATTGAACTTCGCATCAGCACCTTTTCCGTTGAGGAAGCCTGCTGTACCGTTGCCCGCCAAGGTACTGACCGTTCTTTTGTAGATATAGCTGTAGCTATCTTTGGATGTCCCTGTTTTTCCCCCAATAGCGACTTCAATAGGTCCGCTACCAGCTCTTTTAGGGATTATGGCCATGATCTGGGTACCGTTTGATGCTATAATCTTTAAGGGTATACCATTGAGCTTAACGGAAATCGCAGCTGTGTCTGTTGTAAAGTTCTCACCATTGATCAGAACTTCTGTTCCATAGACACCTTGCTTTGGAAGGAAATCCGTGACAACAATGGCTGCATTGGGATCATGTGTCGCACCCATATGATCTTTCTTACATGAAAATATTCCCGCCAATATCGCAAAGGAGAGGAGGGGGGAAACTAAATTCCTTTTATATATTAATTTCATCTGTCAATATTTTTTTTTCCATCCGCCAGATGGAGCTTATCCTATTTAAAATTTACATGTATCGGTGTGATAAAAATGAAATTTTAAATAGGAACGGTTCATAAATAGTAAAAGTTAAAATTCAAACCTTAATTACCAGCCTGGATTTTGAACAAGCGCCGAGTTCTTGTCGATATCATCCTGTAAAATAGGAAATAGATACATTTTATCATCCCAGTATCTGTTTTGCAATAAGTTTCTCTTATAGAAGTCCTGATAAAAAAATCCCTGATTGTTATCGTTTGAAGCGATACTCATCCGGTATATTGCTCGGGAGGCTGGATTTCCCATCATCAGTCGACGAATGAGGGTGAAATAACGGTCGCCTTCAAAAGCCAACTCAATTTGTCGCTCGCGAAGAATCCATTTACGTTGTTCGTCTTTATTACCTACCACCTGCGGATATACCGTTTCCAACTTAGGTAAACCGGCCCGTTGACGTATGAGGTTTAGATAGGTCAGAATATCAGGATGGCTCGGATTAACTTCATTTAGCGATTCGGCATAATTTAAATAAATTTCGGCCAAACGGATATGAATATACGGACGATATGCGGGACGATCCTGGCGAATATTAGTGGCTGGACTGACATTTTTCTGTGCAAGGTATCCTGTTTTATCGGCACTATTTGAATTCTGGACCAAACCGGCTTTTCCCGAATAATAAAACTCGGCTCTTCCGCGTCCATCCTTGTTGCCGTCCGACGAAAAGAAGTTGCGGTCATCAGCTGTCGGTGCAGGTAGGATAGGCTTACCATTGTAGAGGATATTGACGTAAAATCGCGCTTCCCGGTTTACATACATATTTGAATTGCCAGCGATGTAACCTCTATTGACGCCATCGCGGCTTTTGCCCCAGTCGGCTGGATCATCTGTTGCCACGAAACCATCCTCCCGATAACCAGAACTGGGATCGTCAATAGTCTTGCCATTACGCATCAGGTGGGCATCCACCACATTTTGTGTGGCATTCATCATCGCAATTCCACCGGGTTCAGGTGCACTTCGTTTCTCATGTCCCCATTGCCAGGTGTCTGCTTTGTGCGTGGAAAAAATAATCTCACTATTCCAGTTGGTCAAAAAGAGGTTACGGAAAGACAGGTAAGGATCGAATTTTGAATCTCCTTCATCCAGATTGGTAAAGAGCTTATAGGCATTTAAGTCAATAACAGCTTTTGCAGCATCAGCGGCCAATTGCCATTTATTGGCATCGTTCTGCAACGGGGCAAGTGCCTTACCATCTTTGTTTTTGAAATTTGCAAATCGTGGATTCCCATTCCATAAGGGACTTGCAGCCCATAGCGCCACCTGTGATTTTATGGCCAAACAGGTTCCTTTGCTTGGTCGACCATAATTGGAGGAGGCGGACCATACCACAGGGAGGTCTGCTGCGGCAAGATCCATCATGCTATTGATGTAATCGACGCATTCCTGAAATGAATTGCGGGGATATTTGTTGAAATCTTCGTTCAAACCCAATGTCCCTTTCAACAATACCGCTGGGCCATATTGGCGTAGCAATTTCCAATAGTACCAGCCCCGTAAAAACCTTGCTTCGGCTTTGTATTGTACTTTAAGTTCTGTACTCAATGCGCCTTCAGGAACCTTGTCGATGTTTTCCTCAAAAATAAATGACTGCCTAATGGCGGTGTATGCGTTATTCCAATAATGCTGCCAATACATGCTTTGTGCATTCCAATTCCCGACAGCCATTTGCCGAACGTTCACAACAGGTATATTACATGAGGTTTCATCGCTGGCACCAAGGGTCGTAAAATCGTCTACCGGTGTTTCGATATAACTATAGATCTGGTTTAAGTAAGATTCTGCATTGGCTCTGGTCTCCCAGACCATGTCTGAAGTGAGGAGGTTATCCGGTTTTTTGTCCAAATAATTACAGCTTTGCATATTTTGGCATAAGGCTAGCGCTAATAGACCCGATGCAATATATTTTGGTGATATCTGTTTCATGGTTATTGTATAGATTTAGATTAAAACTGCGCCCGAACGCCGAAGGTGATCATACGATTTAATGGATATTTGGCACCGTTGCTTCCCAATTCGGGATCCCAGAGCTTGAATTTGCTAAATGTCAGGAGGTTTTGGCCCGATGAATACACATAAAGTGACGTGAAACCAAGTTTGTCCAATCCTTTTGCTTTAATAGTATAGCCCAAAGAAGCCTGTTTCATGCGTATATAAGCCCCATCTTTTAACCAATGTGTACTGTTGATATAGTTGTTGTCACTGCCACTGGCCATTGTCAGGCGCGGGTAGTAAGCATCCTGACGTGGATTTTCTGCGGTCCAACGGTCTTCAACAATGGACATGGTATTGTTGGGGTAGATTCCCAGACCCGAAAAAGGGAGGACTCCGACACCATTGACCCCCATGCCTTTTCCGGGAATTTCGCTACCATTGGCCATGATGCCTACGTCAGCAACCCCTTGAAAGAATAGGGAAAGGTCAAAGTTTTTATACGAAACAGAAAAACCGGCACCATATAACCATGAAGGAAACCAAGATTTTCCAAGGTAGGTTCTGTCATACGGGTCAATTATATTATCGTCCTCGGCATTTAAGTTTTTGTAACGGATATCGCCCGGTGATACTGGGCTAAACTTTTGCTGCGGGGCGGATTCTATCTCTTCTTTGCTCATAAAGTAGCCCAAGGCAATATGCCCTTGGTACTCACCAAAGCGTGTTCCTGTCCTAGACTGATAACCGTAGCGCCTGGCTGGTTCATCCGCAAATACTATTTTATTGCGGCTATAGGTGACATTACCAAAAAGGCGGAGCCCAACATCCCCAAATTTATCGTTGTATTCAATACTGGCATCCATTCCCTTATTGTCCATCTCACCTATATTGGCATAAACAAAAAGACCATTATAACCGGCGATGGAAGAAATGGATTGTCTCTCGATAAGAATGTTTTTTCGACGCTCGGCGAAACCGTCAAAGATCAGGTTGAGCTTGTCCCATAATCCGATTTCAAGACCAATCCCGGTTTTATAGGATTTTTCCCAGGTGAGATTCTCAACACCCATTATCCTTTCGGTTTTTCCGCTGACCAAACTTCCATTAAGACCAAAACCTGTAGAGCCGCCACCACTGATCTGCGTTAAGTAAGGGAAGCGATTATCAGCATTACCAATATTATCATTACCGACAACACCATAGGATCCCCTGATTTTTAATAAACTAAATGTCTTTTTCAAAGGCTCAAAAAATTCTTCATTGGAAATCACCCAGCCAGCTGAAGCGGAAGGAAACAGGCCAAACTTCTTGCCCTTCTCGAAATTTTCAGATCCGGTATAACCCGCGTTAACTTCTACAAGATATTTATCACGAAATCCGTAGTTAATCCTTCCGGCCAGACTCTGGTTGCGGTAGGGAATAGAACCAATAACACTGCCTGACAGACTGACCAGACGGTTACGCATATTATAGAGAAACATCCCACCGATTTTGTGATCGTTGAAGGTCCGGTCATAGTTTAAATTACCTTCAAGATACATGACGCGTTGACCAAAAGATTCCTGACTGTAGTCCAGAAATTGCTGACCGACTCTGCTTTGGTTAAAAATGAATTCCCCTTCAGGTGTTCTGCCTGTCGCTTGCCATAAATCATTTTTCCCTGAGCGACGGTTGTTGAATTCGCCGTAACTGTCAAATGAGAACCGGGCATAGGCGGATAATCCTTCCGTAATTGCGTCTAATTTTTGATTAATGGTCAATACCGACTGCACAATGGGTTTGAATTCGTTGGAATAACCATTGTTTTGAACTTCATTTAATGGGTTTGCACCGCCACCACTCAGTGGTCCGGCCCATTTTCCGTCCGGATATTGAATCGGATAGGCAACGGGTGTAGTCGCATAGGCTAAGTACCACAAATCACCGGCACCGATACCGGGGTAGCGGGAGTTAACCAACATCCCCGTTAAGTTGAGCTGAACGGAAGTAGTTTTTGATAAATTGACATCCACATTACTTCGAAAATCATAGCGTTTGAAATCGAGATTAGGGTTGTAATTGTTTAAGTTACTGACTTTATAAGGGCCTGTTTGATTATAGTACGATCCCGAAATATAGTATTTCACCGATTCTCCACCACCGGTAATATTGATGTTGGCATTGGTGAGCATGGAATTCTTCTTATAGACTTCATCAATCCAGTTTACATTTGGATACATATAGGGATCCAGTCCACTTTTTGTTTTTTGGATCAACTCATCTGAATAGGTTGGGGTCGAGCCCATATTTGTTCTTGCTTCATTCTGTAGTTCCATATATTTTACGCCATCTAGCATTTGTGGCGTTTTTGTAAAACCTGAGAAGCCTGTCTCCGCCTTAAAGGAAATCTTTGGTTTACCGGCAACACCTCTTTTGGTGGTAATAATCAAAACACCGTTGGCGCCCTTTGCCCCATACATGGCCGTGGATGAAGCATCTTTCAATAGGGAAATACTGGAAATATCTTCGGGATCAATATTATTGAAAGATCCACCGAAACCACCATTGACATCATCACGTTGCACACCATCGATGATAATTAGTGGAGACGAATTACCGGCGTAGGTCCCGATCCCACGGATTGTAAAATTTGAATTGTCATAACCGGGTTCACCGCTTGATTGCACGGAGATAATACCGGCGACTTTACCAGCTAAAGCATTTGATAAATTGGGAACCGGTGTACGCATATCGGCCATATTTACCGAACTTACAGCACCCGTAACATTGATTTTTTTCTGTGTACCATAACCTACAACAACAACATCATCCAGATTATTATTGGCCAATGCCAAGGTGATATTTAAATGGTCCTTGTTATCTGCTGGTCGTTCAGTGCTCTCATAGCCTACGTATGTAAATGTCAAGATCACCTGACCGGATCCGGAGGGTGGGGCGATGGTAAAATCTCCCTTGCCGTCTGTTGTCGTTGTGATCTGGGTATTTTTTATACGTACGGTAACACCGGCTAATGGGTTTCCCTGTTGATCTTTGACTGAGCCATTGATGGCTTTTTGATTTTCGGTAACCTCTGCGGTACGAGCTACCCCAGTCGATTCTTTTGGACGTATTATTAAGGTCTTTTTGATGACCTCAAACTCAAGTGCCTGATTTCGAAACAAGGCTGTCAGCGCTTCATTTAACGTGGCATTCTCCAGATTAAGGGTGACAGGGCTTGCTTTCTTGATCAGCTTTGAATCATAAAGCAGGTCAAGCTGTGCCTGTTTGCTGATTTCTGCGAGAACAAGATCGACCTTACTATTTTTAAAATGTAGGTTCATTTTTTGGCTATAAACCGGAGTTTTAGCCTGAACAACGCCAAAAAATGCGAGCAGTAGATAGAACTTCATAATCAATAGGGTCTTTATTAAGAACATATGCTGTTCTTTTCCCGGTATTATTTTCATAATTTTGTTAAGAATTAAAAGGTTAATTAATTTTTGACAGAAAATTTTTAAACTCTATTCGTAGCCGGGATGTGACAGCATCCCGGCTTAAGTTTTCGATTTATCTTTTTGTGACGTAGATCCTCCTTTCCACAATTTTAAATTTGACTGATTTTGTTAATTCGAGAAGTGATAAGATCTCTTCAATATTTTCTCTTCGGGAGACTTTCATTTTGAGGTTTACATCATCCCAGTCATTTCCCTGAAAGATCACTTCGGCGTCGTACCATTGCGCGACATCCGCCATAATGGTTTTGATATTTTCATCTTTGTAGATAAAATAATTGTTCTTCCAGGCGATTTCGGATTCAGCATCAAATTGATCTATTTGGACACCAGAGGCAGATATCTTTGCACGCTCGCCAGGTTTGAGCATCGTCTGGCCTGCTTTTGAGGTTAAACGTACTGACCCCTGGAGCAGGGCGACTTTTGCAAGATGGAGGTTATCCCTATCGGATACATTAAATTTGGTACCCAGTACCCGGACTCCAAATCCATTACCTTCTACAATAAAAGGTTTGTGTTTTGATTCAGCAACTTCGAAGTAAGCTTCTCCCTTGACCTGAACGAGACGACGGTCAGCAGCAAAATGCTCCGGGAAAATCAGGCTGCTCTCGGCGTTGAGCCATACTTTGGTGCCATCTTCTAAATTGATCTGATATTTACCGCCTTTCGGGGTTGCTAAGGTGACAAGTTGAGATTCCATATTTTTGTTCTCAGTCTTTGCCTGATAACTAATAATGCCTTCCTGGTCAATTTTGAACAACAGCTTTCCAAAAGGAACGGTGTCTCCAACCTGCTGTTGCTGTAGATCCAGGCTGCTGCCATCTGAATTTTTCAAAGAGGCCTTTTCTGCACCCGGATTCAGGTATGCCCGCTGATTTGTAACTTGTAAGTCGGCATTTCGACCTTTAAAAAAATAATATCCGGCAATGCTGGAAACTGCCAATAACAAAGAGGCGGCATAGGGGAGGTAACGACGGAAAATGCTTATTTTTTTTGTATTGCCCGCTTCTGCTTGAATAAGTTGTTCTACGTTGCGCTTAATCTGTGTCTCTATATTTTCTGCTGGGCCGAATTTATCTTCGTTCCAAGTATCATCATGATATGCATCCAAGAGCCTGTCGTCTACTTCACGCAGTTCATCTTCAGCCGATTGCTTGCGCAAAATTTTCTTGATTAAGTCTATAATTTCAGGTTTTTTCATGAAATCTATAATTGATTCGTTCTTATAGAGTTCATTTTTTCAGTTAGCCCCCAAGAGGAATTGCACTTTTTTTAAAAAAGAAAATATAAAAGAGTCTTTTATTAGATTATGTTTGCTGTAATAGATTGTATTTCAGCTTCTTGTTAGAAAAAGAAAATTTGAAAAAAGATGTGCATATTCTGCATACCTTGTTTTAATCGTTTCAACGCAATAGAAATTTGGTTTTCTACTGTTTTTACGGAAATATTCAGCTTCTCAGCAATCTCTTTATGGCTTAGTTGCTCCATTCTGCTGAGGTAAAAGATCTCCTTACATTTGTCAGGAAGCTGGTTGATCATTTGATCCAAGTAATCCAGCAGTTCACTGTATTCCAATTTTAACAATGGATTGAAGGAATCAACATAGTCTTCATCTAAATCTTTCAATTCGACATAATCCATTTTCTTTTTGACATTTCGGAATACTTCGTAACGAATGCAGCCAAATAGATAGGTTTTGATGGAATATTTAAGATTTATTTTCTCTCTGTTCCGCCATATATTGATAAATACATTTTGGACAAGTTCCTGACATACTTCGGGATCCTGCATCGTGACAGACGCTGTTTTGAACAGTGGTTGCCAAAAGCGATGCATCAGGTGTTGTAGCGCCCGTTCCTCACCTTGACAAACTGATTCAAAAATTTGCTGATCCGAACAGGCGGAGAAATTCATAGTTTAATTCTGTTTACAATAGGTATCCCACAAAAACCTTCTCAAAGTAAGTATAAAATAATAATAAAACAAAATCTAATCCGCCAGTGCCATGATCTGTAAGTGGGTATAATTTAGTTCTTATGGAAATGGAGTCTTATGAAAGGCGATGTACCGGTTTTATTTGATAAAGTGAGGGGAAAAGAAGCCTATTTTTTGGGAAGAATGGCGAGCAAATTAAAGTCCGGAGAAGGCTAAACTGAAAAAAGTACGGCAAAAGCTGATCGGTTTTTGCCTTTTGCTAGTCACTCCTGCAAAAAAACTGAACAGTTTTTACGACTGCGTGTTCAGTTTTGGCTAAGGACTGGTCGGTTTTTACCAGGGACTGAACAGTATTTGGAAGAAACTGTCTGGTATTGCCAAAATAGTGATCGGTCTGTGGAGAAAACTGTTCGGTATTTGGTCGTAACTGGATACTTTGTTTGAAATTCCGATCAGTCTCTCGCAATGAGTGATCAGATTTTCGGTCGGACTGATCGGTTTTTGGTAGAAAGTGAACAGCTTTTTCGGGAAACTGTCCACCTTTCTGAATGGACTGTGCAGTTGTTACTGATGACTGATCACTTTGTGCTCGGTACTGTTCGGTCGTGAGCAAATACTGAACGCTTGTTGCTTTATACTGAACAGTATAGGCCAACTACCGAACAACTTTTACCAGAAACTGAACAGCACTTTCAAAAAACTGATCACTTTTTTGAAAGAACTATTCAGTTGTTGGGAAATAGTGATCACTTTTTTCGAACAAGTGGTTAGCAAAAGCCAAAAACTAGTCAGGGATTGGGGTAAATGTTGAAAATATTTGCCCAAATATTGTCCCATATCCAACCTGTTTGTTCCAGTTCGTCCCAGTTTGTCCCACATTTCGTCAGGTCTCTTTCCTTGCTGTTATGTTTGTGTCAAGATGTTCGTCCGGAAGCGCATCGAAACAGAATTTTTAACGGGGCGCAATCCCACAAAAAGCAATTAACATAAGAAAGAAAAAAGTAGTATTAGATTATACCGGCGTAAATGATGATGAATTTAAAACACCGGTAATTTTTTTCAACAGACGCGCATGGTTTTTTTAAAAAACTTAATATCATCATAATGATAAGTTGATGTTAGATGTCTAAGTTGTTGTGTCTTAGTGGTCAAACGAGCGTTTAGCGTGAATATCATGAGACAGGTCCATTACATACTGAATTTGATTTTATCGTACCATTATTTGTCATGGTACGATACAGTATGCTTGATACCGGGAAAAAAAAGTTGCGCTACGCTAATTTTCTTTACCCATGTTACTCATGAATAGATCAATTAATATCGAAAATTACTATTTTTAAATAAGGATATTGTATCCTGAAACTGATCAAACTTTGGTTAAGTTTCCGTATTTAAAAAATACAGTTAATTTATTGGTATTTAGATAAAAACGATGAAGAAGAATTTTGCAAAAGCAGAGATGTTTATCCGGAAAGATATCGCCGAAGTGTTTCAGGCGATGGTAGACCCTGCGATTACAACTAAAATCTGGTTTACCAAGAGTTCGGGAAAATTAGAAAAGGGAAAGACCATCGAATGGGAATGGGAGATGTATAACCATAAGGTCAATGTTGAGGTGCTGGAGATTGTCGAAAACCAAACAATTATTTTCAATTGGCGTAATCACGACAGCCCATCTATTGTTGAATGGAAATTCAAAAAAATTACAGGGGGAACCTTTGTCTCGGTTACAAATACATTCGAACATGCAACAACAGAGGCTCTCATTGCTGAGGTGCGTGATAGTACCGAAGGATTTACACTCGTATTGGCCAATCTGAAAGCATATCTAGAATTTAATATTCTGCTTAATCTGGTAGGAGATAGGTTCCCTGAAATGTAGGCTGCATGAACATTGAGATTATAATGAGGAGTGTTTTCGAAGATATGACTTTCGGATACGATAGCCTATAAAGAGCAGCAGTCCGATAATCAAAATGACAATTAACATCCTTACCAACTTAAATTCGTTGTATGTGCTGTAGTTGTCATTTTGGTATTTGTTTGCTTTCAGATATATTTTGCCGTTGCGGTTATCTAAGATAAAATTAAATTGATTTAATATTTTATTGCCCAATAAGCTTTGCTTGGCATTTGGATAATCGGGATTATTAGCATTGGTTACAATGTTTTTAAATACTTGGTTCCCGATTTTAAGCTCCGGAATGACAATGATCTTTTTTCTGCCAAAAGAAAATAGCGAATGATATTTGTTCCAAAGACCATAACGATTTGTAAAATCGTCCCCAATAAGCATACTGCCATCTCGACCAGTATCAAATAGAAAATGGAAGGGATAATTCCGTTCTCCGACTTTTATATTGACTTCAAATCGGGGGCGATGTTGGAAATAGTCAACATCGTGAACTTGATAGCCCTGTAGGTCTTTTTTTATCTGATCACTTAGTATCATAATCTTTTTCTCGTAATCAACTTCGATAATCTTGTCCCGGAACAGTGAATTTCCGATGATCATATCTTCACCATCCGCTAGATTTCGAATTTGTACCAATGGAACTTTATCCCAGTGCAATCCACCAATTTCCAAACTATTGATACTAGCACTGGGCTCATTGTTTGTTCCATCCGTATTCTGGACACTGATGTGACCATCAAATTTGACAGCCGCTTTTGCCCGAGATTGCTCACTGAGGCAGGTGATACCCGCTCCCAGATCAAACATGATCGTCAAGTTTTTATAACCATTGAGGCTTCCCTTAAAATAAAGACGACTATTTTTCATAAAAAAGGGAATGGTATCCGACGATTGTATCGCTGGCTTAGATGGTACGGTAGGATTTAATAGTTGCTCATAATTGGCCGATATGCGCGTCAGCATACGATCTCGTCCATTCAGTAATATGATAAAATCATAGGTTTTACCATACGTAGTCGTAAAAGAAATGGAATCCTTATCCGTAATAAATGTGATCTTACGTTCTACTCTCGGCACCTGTGTATAGTAAATATCAGGTGCCGTTGTTGGGCTCAATTTCCATACATCCTTAGCTAATAGCTTTCCATCACGGATACTAACCATGGGCTTGCTGGCCTGAATCACAGGTAGATTTTGTTGGCCTTGAGTTTTGGAGAGCATAAACACAGCAAAACTCAAACTAAGGGCGAGAAGCTGTGTTGTTATTTTCATCTGTTTTATGCTTTAGTTGCGCAGTTCGCTTCCCTTTGTAATAAAATCTGTAAGCAATTTATAGTCGTCTTTCATGAGGGTATATGCAGTCCGGTCAAACTGATTGCGATTTGCGATGACTTTCAGATTGGTCTCATCCATATAGAGCTTGTAACGGGAACCATTAACGGATGATACTATCGCCGTATCTCCCGACAAAACCAAAGATTTACCTGCTTTTTGACTCCAGCTTTTAATGTATTGGCCAATTGATGCGGTTTTTGCCTTTGGAAAGCTTGCCGTTAAGGTACAGAGTGGACCGATCTCATCATAAACAACGGTAGTTCTGGACTGATTGGGAGCGAATTGGTCGAACAGCTGTTTGCCGGATGCAAATAAGCCAATACATAGCATAGCTATTGCGATAAGGGTGTAATTTGTTTTCATGATTGATTTTTATTTTTACGGATGAAATAATAGACGAGCAAACCGAATGCTAAGCTTATACTCAGGATAATAGCTGAGTGAAAGCCAAGAGGTTGTGTAAAATAACATAGCGTGAGTCCGACGGAGCCGGCAAATAATACGCAGCACCAGCTTAAGGCTTGTTCTACAAGATTATTTTCTTTCGGAAGGATCTCAGTAACGATCTCCAAAGGTGCATTTCTTTCAATCAGGGTTCTGCGCAAACGATCGTTTAAGAATAGCTTGATAAGCTTGAGCAAAAAAGAGGAAGCGATCCAGATGGGCAGCAAAACAGCAATTACTCGAAGCATATGCACTCTTTTCTCTTATGTGCTCATGCAGTAAAACTAGCAACACTCTTCAGTTCCTGCAATATGTACTTGATAGGGCTACAAACCTATTATCCCTGTTTTGGTGGCAATAGTTAATCGTTGCAATACCTAGTCCTTATATTTGATACGCTATAATATATTTATAGTTGTACTAAGCCATCCGTATTTAAGAAAAAGATTAATCCAAAATCACAGCCGATTTATAAATAGGAGCATATTACTTTAATTAGAAAAAATTATTTTATAATTTTTCGGGACATTTTAACCTTTCAACCGTCTTAATATCTAAGACAAATCAGTCATGTGATGGATGGCTAAATAAATTAGGTGAAACTTATATTAGTTTAGTCAATGTCAATATATTCAATAATTAATTAAAACATCTAAATTATCTCATCATGAAAAAAAAATGTATTTTTTCTTTTGTCGCAGTCGGTATAGTCATCGCGATTCTTTCTTGCCAGCGTTTATCGCTGGAGCCTGTTAACCAACTAAGTGGTGCAGAAGAGACGCGCCAGCCGTTGAAGATTACCCCAAACTCGTTGCAGATTGCACACAATGAAGGATTTTATGGTTTTTACACATCTGAAGATCAATGGGGCAATTGTCCGATACTTTCGCCTAACACCATTAGGATAAGTCAAGTTAACTATGTCAGAAAACTCACGGAAGAAGAAAAGAATAAGATTGGCGATTCCATTTCTTTTCGCATCGAATTGTACGCGGGTTATGATGAATGGGACCGGAATGCGAATTCATGGTATTTCAAGGTGCCGAAGGGCACAGTTATTACAAAGGATACTGATTTCAGGAGTGTCGGTAAGTTTCCATTCATTATTTATACCACACCTTATTTTGCGTATAATTCTAACTTTAATCATATTACTTATCAGCGTGATATCAGTGTCTATGCACAAGATCTGCGGGATCCGGAGTCGGATGTATACATTCAATATGAGGTTGGGGCAAATCCCCAAAGCCTTTTCAGTAAAGATCGTCCGTATTGTGATCAACCTGGTTTTCGGGTAGATATTTTTATTGATACCAAAGATGAAGGTACAATCTCAAATAAGGAACAAAATGTCTATCTGCCTTTGATAAGCCGTAATTTGTATAAAGGAGAAGAGAAGATGAGTACGAGTTTCGAACTGGAAGAGGGCATCGAAGACGCCTATATTTGGTATACCACCAGCGGGCATGGCGGTAAAGAAGAAGGCCGGACACGACAACATATTTTTTTGTTAGACGACACGAAGATTGCAAGTTTCGATTCAAAGGTGTCATGTGAACCCTACGATTATTATGACCACATCAATCCCTGGGGAGCGAGATGCCCGAAATGTACTTGGCGATACCCGACGAGGAACTGGTGTCAAGGGGGCGAAATTTCGCCTCGATACATCAAAATTGGCAGCTTGACAAAAGGTAAACATACACTTTTATTAAATGTAGAGACATTAACTGGCGAGGAGGATACAGGACTTAACAGAATCGCTGAAATCAAAGGCTATTTGGCCACCAATATAGTGATCATAGGTAGTAAGAAACAATAATAGGTTGCTTTGGGCTGGCGCAAATGCGGTGTCAGTCCAAAGTAACTTTTGATGGTCGCAAGATCTTAATGATTATCTGCTACCATTTGCTTTACAACGACTTGAAAGGTATTGTTATTGAATTACTTTTTTTATTTGTTCAACTTCGTTATTATTTATTTGCAATATCCTTTGGAGATAAACTAATGTGGGTGTAACTTGTTATTTTTTATGTTGCTGGTACTATTTTTTTGCGATGTGGGTCAAAAGATCCACATACTTTTTTCTAATCCATGCTCTGTTTTACTATGTCGAAAGACTACAGCGCACTTTGTTTACTGTGAAATTAAATCAAAGAAATGAAAATAGCCCATTCTATATTGGGAATGTATGATGCTGGTGGAATGGAACGTGTATTGGTCAGTAAAGCCAATTATCTCGCTGCATCCGGATATCCTGCAGATTGATCTTGCAATAAATTATACTGATCACCACCATTTCGGATTTCTCGATAAAATATTTTCCTATAGAAATAAGCAGCGACAATATCGGAAAAAGCTCTCCAAGGTATTGATAACATTGAAAGTAGATATAGACGTCTCCATGTTTGATCATAATGTTACTTTTATCAATAAGATCAATGACGGGAGTCAAAAAGTATTGGAAATCCACTTTTCTAGGTATAATAGGATACAATATAACTCGAGAGGCCTATGGATAGTACTTAATCTTTGGTGAAGTAGACAGGATCTATCCTTGGCAAAGAAGTATGATAGGTTTGTTGTATTGACCACGAGGATCTGACTTATTGGAAGGGACTGTCCAATATTGCTGTGATTCCCAGTGCCAATACTTTTTCTCCGATTGAAGCGGCTCCCTTGTTCCATAAGAATGCTATTTCTGTTGGTCGTTTTGATTACCAAAAAGGATTTGATGATCTGATCAGTGCATGGAAAGATATCGCTGAAAGATAAACAGCGTCGGATCGAGATGGGAAAAATGCATGGCAAATGTCCGAGAATTATACTAAGAGCCGGATAATGAGCCTGTTGTTGAATCTGTTCGAATCATTAAATAGGGGAGAGATGGATCCTCATGAATACTATTGTCATTTCAGCTATTAATTTGGTAGAAGCAGGCACATTGAGCATTCTCAAAGACTTTTTGATTACAATTTTTGTTTGGATCTATAAAATAGTTCCACTTCGTTAGGTGTTCTAAATCTGATTGATTTGTGTGACTTGTGTATTCTTGTCGGTATTGTAGAATAGCATGTAGTCTTTTACCTACTTGTATAAGTCGACGCCTCCGTTTGGAAGATTGAGGTATATTTTCTCCCTTGTGAGCGAGCCCCAATCTTTCAATATAGTTATTTATCCAAAGCTTTCTTTTTCCGTTAAGAGTCTTTATAAATATTTCAGGCTTATCATGTTTATCTATAGTGTCTAAAAGAACATCTCTGCTTCATTCTGTATTTATTGTATTGGAAAACATCCCAACTCATAATCTTCCTGTTGTGCATGTTGATAACCGTAAACATGTACATAAAACCTCGAAATATCCATATGTAGGTAATGTCAGCCTACATACACCTGGTTGGCGATCTTGAGGTTTGTGAGCAGGTAGGGGAACTTATAATCAGCTTTATTCACCTTGCTCAGGTTCATAATCCTATATAGCCTCCGGATACGCTTTTGTCCAACAAACTAACCCAGAGACCCTGCGTTAGTTAGCCCGTCATACACCTTACACCATAAAAAGGACCGTCCAGAAATTTACGGTCTATGGCATTCATTGTCGCCTGTCGGTTGAGTAGTTATTAAAAGGGGAAGCTTTATAGCCTTGAATTGCCTATAAACGCTCATCTGTTTGAAGGAAGGGTGAACAAGAGGCGTTTGTTGAATTTTTGGGGAATATTATATTTTGTTACATTTCAATAGAAAATAAACATGTTCACGCAAAATATGTTTAGATAACACTTTGACACTACACATTTATTCACAATTTAACCAGCTATTTCTATCACGATATTAATTCTATTAATTTATTACTCTGATACAAAGACTGAATTTCTCCCTTACAGCCTTCAGGAAGAAAAACTAAATAATATGATGATTGATTCAAAAAAATGACATTTGATCTATAAAAAAGCAAATATGAAAAATAGAACAGCCGATCAATTGCGCGATGCAAACATTAATACGTTGTTGCCTTTAAAAACCGAGGTCAGACAATTGCATGATAGGAAAAAAGTTCTAAAAACATTCGTTTATCCTTACTATCTATTTGTACAGATTAGAGAAATAAAAGATTTCATAACAGTAAAGGTAGTAAGTACTGTTGTAAGTTTTGTATAGATGTCAAAGTCATTGTGTATATTAACAGATGAAGAACTTTATCATTTTGTAAAGGATAACGATAGACTCGCATTCACAGAATTGTATGAACGATATAAGCGTCCCCTCTTGGTCTATGTACTCAAAAAAGTAAATAAACAAACTGCCGAAGATATAGTACATGATCTATTGAGTAAACTCTGGATCAATCGGGATAACATAGACGTGCATGGTCGATTTGTAGGGTATATTTTTAAAGCGTTGAGAAACATGGTTATTGATCATATGTCTCGATTGTCCCACTCCCAGCGTTACCTTCATTCCTTAGATTCCTCTGCTGAGCACCATGCCAATATACTTACGGATTACAAATTGAGGGAAGAATCTTTTTTGATCAATATGGAGCAACTACTAAATAAGTATAGTTCGAATGCACAAACTATTGTTAAGTTGCGTATGCAAGGTTACCATAATCACGAAATAGCGAAAAAGCTCAATCTATCAGAAAAGACTGTGCGAAATCAACAATCAGCTATCATTAAATATTTGAAATCAAAATTTCTTTAGATAATGATATAAGGTGAATTAATAATAGGCTGGTATATACATGATTTTTGGGTATGAAAACAACTTGATAGCAACCTGGTTTTGTGAACGGTTATTACTACCAGTCACTTATATATCAATTACGGCAATATTTTGAAGATCATTATCACAATGGTGGTATTAGTAAGCCATATATTTATTTGCCTTAGAAGGCTATGAATGGATCTATAACATTTCAATCTATTGCACCGTGTTAGAACGCTACTGTAAGAGGAAAAGCTCGGTGCAATAGAGCATTTTTTAGACAGAATAACAGCGACGAGGCTGATGGCCAAATCAATAGGGCGTTGATATCAGTTCAGAGGTAATCAATTGACAAAGGGTATGTATGGTCGGGATATCTTCTGTGGTTACAAAGACCTGTTCGAGGCCAGAGGTGAAGAAGGCCTTCGGGAAATGGGCAGAATAAAGCTAAAGAGGAGAAAGTTGCGCACGGGGAGATCGAGAAACATCATTTCGGTTATTTGGGAGCCTCGGACACCTACTATATTTGCGATATCAAGGTGAAAAATTTATACATTCGATGTGGTCAACAAAGTAACAATTAAGATTCTCTATACAAAAAAATACTTTTCAGATGAAGTTCTGCCTGTTAAGCCCAATCGTGGACGATATGGTACCTTAACTTTCTTTAAGAATTCAACAACTATCTTTTTTCTGCCAGGTGAACGCTTAGTTTGTATCGTTTCAGTTGGTGAGGAGCAATGGGGAGATAACTATGACGAAGTTTTTATCGTTCCTGGTAGTGTATCGCTATTAAATGATTTTGTTACTATAGCCAATTAACTCACAAAAGAACAATGTGATGTACTTCGTTCTTTTGATTGGTATTTAAGTATTGTGTGATCTTCTGATTTCAATATCAAATGAATAACATCAGCATTTGTGAATTATCTGTTAATAAAGAAAATTTCTATTTTTAAATGTATCCTATAGGTATTCCACAAAAACTGCTTTAAAGTAAGTGCAGAATAATATAAAAGCAAAAAATTGCTTTGTTTTTCGTTCGGCGCAATTTCGCCAATAAGTTGATTTTTGGTTAGATTATGGTTTTCTGAATATATTCATCTGTGGCTGAAAAATTCATTTGTAGAAGGCAGACGATTAAACATCCTGCTGGAGCCGTTTATAAAAAAGTATTCTTCAAGATAGCCTGAAGAATGCTCTGTTTCTACATTCAAATTCTTTATATCTTTAACAGCTTTTTTTTATTAACTTAGTATAAGAAACTTAGGGAAAAATCGAAGGATTTAATCTAATATTTTAGGGCATGGCAACAATTTCAGCAACCATAATCAGAAAAGGAAAAAAATGATTATGTTATGTATATACATGATTGGGAAATAATCCTTGGTGAGTTCTTTACCTTATTTGAATAAATAGAGTTTCTCTCACATATTAGCATGTAAAAGTTATAATAAATTACAACATAACATAAATTTCACCAAGACAAAATGATATTTAACACTAGATTAAATTTGTTTCTTATCTTTATTGTTAGCATATGGACAGGAAAGTCTTTAGGTCAAAACTGGCGGCAGGAAACTTATTGTAATCCTTTGAATCTGGATTACACCTATATGATCTATAATTCGCATAAAGATATCTCTTACCGTTCAGGAGCTGATCCGTCCGTGGTTGAATTCCGTGGAGAATACTATATGTTTGTTACTCGATCACATGGTTATTGGCACTCTTCTGATTTGCTGCACTGGAAATTCATAAAGCCGGAAAGCTGGTACTTTGAAGGGGAAAATGCTCCTACTGCTTTTAATTATAAAGATTCAGTCCTTTATTTTACAGGGCATCCTTCGGGAAATATGAACATATTGTATACTGATAATCCCAAGAAGGGCGATTGGAAAGGAACAGCGACCATTCTCTATGATCTACAGGATCCAAATCTATTTATCGATGATGATGGACAAGCATATATGTTTTGGGGATCTTCAAACATCTTGCCTATCAGAGGTAAAAAGCTTAATAAAGATAAGCGATTTATTCCTTCAGATGAAATTCACGAGTTGTTTAAGTCCGATCCGATAAAACATGGCTGGGAGCGATTTGGCGAAAACCACAACGACACACTTAATCCTGGGTATATTGAAGGTCCATGGCTTACCAAATATAATAACTGTTATTACATGCAGTATGGAGCTCCAGGCACGGAGTTTAACGTATATGGAGACGGTGTATATGTTGCAGGACACCCGTTGGGTCCCTATCACTACCAAGTTCACAACCCTGTTTTTTATAAACCAGGAGGATTTTTAAATGGATCGGGGCATGGTAGTACAGTAGTAGGACCTGGTGGAAATTATTGGCATTTTGCAACAATGGATTATTCTGTGAATATGAATTGGGAACGAAGAATAAGTATGCTTCCTACGTATTTTGACAAAGATGGTATTATGTACTCAGATTCTCGGTTTGGAGATTACCCGCATTATGCTCCCGATGTTCCACATTTAAATGGGCAGTTTCGAGACTGGATGCTGCTTTCTTATAATAAACCAGTATCCGTTTCTTCAATCTCACCAGGCGATTCAAAGTTTAAGAAGGAGTATCTAACAGATGAGATTGCCAAAACATCTTGGCTGGCGGCTTCAAATGGTTCGAAAGAGTGGGTTCAAATTGACTTAAAGGCGTCTAGCAACATAAATGCAGTCCAAATTAATTTTGCGGACTATAGATCAGATATGTACGGTCGTTATGAGGGATTAAAGCACCGGTACATCTTTGAAGGGTCTCAGGATGGCAAAGTTTGGTTTATCCTTATTGACAAGAGCTCTAGTTTAAGCGATACTCCAAACGATTATGTTGAGATAACCGAACCTAAACTCTGTCGATATGTCCGCTTTAATAACATTGAGGTACCTACTCCATATCTTAATATTTCAGAAATTCGTGTATTCGGAACAGGACAGGGGGAAAAGCCTCGTAAAGTTCAAAAAGTTGAGCTCGATCGTAAAATCGATAGACGAGATATACTTATTTCGTGGGAGCATGTCAATGAGGCACAAGGATACCATGTCTTATGGGGAATTGCTTCAGATAAGCTTTATAGCGCCTGGTTGGTGTATGGCCAAAATCAACTTGAACTTAAAGCTTTAAATAAGGACCAATCCTATTATTTCTCCATAGAACCGTTCAATGAAAACGGGGTGGGTGTACGCTCATCCGTTCAGTATGTTAACTAAAAAATCTTTAGTTGAGTTATAGATACAACAATTCTTGCTTTTGCAATCTTTTTCCCAATTTGCTTTTTTCAGTTCAAACTAATCTGTCATGTCTCCCTCATAGGCAAGCGTTTTCTGAAAGATGACTTATGCATCTTGAACATATCTATATTTCAGTTTACTTTAGTGAGGATCTACTATAATTTTTTTGTAATTGTTCATTCTATCTTGGTATAGCGAGCTATAGACGATAGGGATAACCATGAGCGAATAATCATTCCAGAGTGTGTAACCATGAAAACAGATATCCTCAATCAAAATATCGAGAATCACTTTATCCAATTTATTACTTTGACTCCTAGGTCCGTGTTGCCAGCCGATACAAGTACATCTGTTTTTAAAAAATAATATCACATATTTTTATGTAAACTACTGATTTGTAGTTTTTTTTCTTCTTCTTGGTGAGGTCTGGGAAAAATAAATATGATCTTTGATCAAAAACATAATACACGTTTATTCACAAACAAATATAAAGACTTGGATATTAATTATCTTCACGTTCAAATTCAATAAAATTAAAACGAAATCGTATGAAGAAAGTAATTATGTTAGTGTCTGTGTTTTTTTTGATAGCGAGTACATCGCATGCTCAAGGGGTTCGTATCGGCATCAAAGGTGGTGGTAACCTAAATAAGATTGTCGGAAAATCATTTAACGACGGTTTTAATTTTGGCTTTCACCTTGGCGCTTTTGTTGAAGCAGATTTTAATAAAGCTTGGGGCATACAGCCCGAGCTTATTTGGAACCAGTCTTCAAGCAAACCATCTAATTTTTCTTCTATTCGCTCGGGCAACACTTCGGTAAATCCGTTATTAAACCCTAACCGAAATGTAAAGTTGGATTATTTTTCCATCCCCATTTTGCTTAGGTGTAATATTATTGGCGGATTAATGTCCATCACCGCCGGACCGCAGTATAGTATCTTACTGAAAAAAGGTGAATCGCTTTTAAAAAATGGCAAATCTGCTTTTAAAGAAGGAGATTTTGCATTGGTTGTCGGTGCGCAGATAAACATGAAATGCCTTCGCATTTATGGACGCTACAACATAGGCCTGAAAAACCTGAACGATATAGACCAACAAGATAAATGGAAAAGCCAACAAATTCAACTAGGCTTAGGTTTGAGGTTTTAATTGTTTTTTTAATGATAAAATCCTGCTGTAAACAACCTTTTTGTTGGTACTACAGCAGGATTTGGTTTAGGAAGAAGGTCTGTCGAAATACTTTGAATTATATATCTGCAATTATTGATAGTTTATCATTCCAAGAGATCTTTTTTATCTCAAGTTTGAAGGAATTTTTAGTTATATGAATTTAAAAATTTTGTACTAATCCAATGCCAAAGCTATTGTTTTGATAGAAAGGTATTATCATGCCTTGTATTTTCTTTGCCCTATCTGATAGTAGCGCATTGATTTTAGGATAGAGCCAATATGCCAACTCTGTTGATAAGATGCCAAAGCCTGCACCAGCTATTACATCGCTTACCCAATGTCTATCATTTATTGTACGATAAACTCCTGTATATACTGCAAACGGATAACCTGAAATACTTAACCAAAAATTACTGTCCTTGTATTCCCTGAACATAAATTGTGCGGACGAAAAGGCTGTTGAAGTATGGCCAGATGGAAAGGACAGATTATTGGAACCGTCCGGCCTTTCTTCTTTTACAATATGTTTTAATGGAACGATAAAGGCTGCGGAAATCAATTGCGATGTGGCATAAATAATAGTTCTGTCCTTTAAACTATGCTTACCTTTTATTCCTGCGGTATTCAAACCATATACCATTAAAGCTGGAATATATTGCGTAAAGTTGTCTAGACAGATGTGGTCTGGGTGATGTTTGTTTATTTCTTCTCTAGTAGATGTATTTAGTTGTTTCAACCCATCGTTTTCCAGACTCACTATTCCATATCCAATTAAGACCGTTGGAGCAATTAAATGTTTGTAGTTTACTTTGTAGGTTGTGAAGTTATTAACCTTGGTAGCACGATCAAATGTATTACAGACAGTATCTTGTGCCGATACATGACATATATTGACCAGGATAAGAATTAAAGTAATTAGAGCATTTCTTTTAATTGTGCGCATTGCTTTTGTTATTTACTTTTTAAATTTATGGGAACATATCCCCATAGACTGTCTAATAGCTATGGGCTCCTAATAGTGTAACTTGTTTCAACCAACTCGTATGTCGACTTACGAAAGCCTTTTGTTCTTTTCGGTGAGATAAAGCATGCTAGTCCTAATCTGCTGGTGGACGAAGCCCACTGTATTTGGTTGTTGCTAAGATCTAATAAATACCGACAGACAAACTTTACTCCTTTATTATTTAAGAAATAAAGCCTATTAGATCCTTTTTTACATCCATTCCTATTCCCAATATATTGTACGAGAGATTATTGGGATCTCGAACTTTATTGTATACTGTGGGAAATAAGCCAACACAAAAGTGTTAAGTGAAAACTCCTGTTTGTTGTAAGGTAAGATTACGAATAGCTATTGCAGTTTTCTAGGTAAGTCAACATTTCTTTTGTAATTAACACTTCACTTATTGGATATTTTTCATTTGAGCCACCAACATTTTGTTAGTAATCGCATTGAAGCAGTGTCAGTTGTAAAAATTGGATGAAGGCTATTTGCGTGTGCTCATTTATCCCTTACACAACGTATTGGTGCCGAATTCTTATAATCATAGCTGTTCAGGTGCTCAGGATGCCATCCATAGAGAGGCACTGAGACAATATTTTCCTTGAAGAGGATGTATCTGTAATTTGTTCCCATATAACATCCGAGTCTCCCATATTCATCATAAATATCCTGTAAGCCGTACCAGTAGTAACCAGCATATATAAAAAATACAGCTCCATTGTACAGAGCACCTTTGTACAGGGCCCCATTGACGTTTAATGTGGTATAGACCATAGGTTTGACCAATAGCTCTTTAAATTCAGCTTCAATGGGTGTACGCCATTGCTTCCCGTTTTCCATAGGAATTTTGCTGCATGGATCCCCGTTTGGATTGTTTTCAAAGAAGCTAATGTTACCTGGAAGAAGTTTTTCTGAAGGGAAGTATGACCCTGATTCAGTTTGACTCGCAAATGAATAGTGCTGGGTAGATTCATTATAGACTAGGTTGCCAGTAGCCCAAATCAATCCGTCGTTCAGTTCGTAAGGATTCTTGATCGTAAGATGAAGCTTGTACCGTTGCCCCGGTTGAATTTGAAGCCCTTCGATCCTAAGGTTTGTTTTTGTAGTGCCAGAGATGGTAATCGAACCGATCGTAAGTGTTCCATTATTGTTCGCTGAAGACGCCACTATTGTGGGGGAACTTGTTTTAATGGTTTGAGTGCCTGTTGGAAATGTTACTGGAGCCCCCAGTTCAGATCTCGTAACATAGGTGACGTTCCCATTCTCCAGATGGAGGCCAGAAACAGAGTAATGGGGGGTGATGAACATGTTGGAAACGTCGGAAATAGTGCCTATAGCAGAACCGTCTATTATGGTTGTTATTTCAGTTGATTTGTGTTTAAAAAGTACATCTAAAATATTGTGTCCAATCTCTATTTGCTTGACTACCTTGGCATACATGATGTCATTGTTGGTATTGATAGTTAGATTCTGTTTGGATAAATTTTCATTACCGACAGCAGGGGGAGCTTGCTCTGTTTGGTTAAATGAGAGAAGAATAAAGGTATAGGTCTTGCTATATTCTAGCTGGAAAGATAGATTATTTTCACTTCCTACGGAAGCGACATTTTGGTCTATATAATCACCTTTACTATCATATATTATAATTCTGTATTTCGTGTCTTTTGCGATGTCGTAACGCTTACTTTTTAAAGATCTTGAAATTGGTTGAGAATTGTAGCGAGGACTTAAAGTAGCCTCCAAAATATGTGTGCTGTCGAATGCTACCTGTAAAGATTGTGTTTTCACAATTTCCTTTCGTTTCGAGCTATTCTCATCTGTCGCATTGAGTGATGTGCCTGGATCGTTTGTTTCTATCCCTAATATATTTATCTTTAAGAGGACTTCGCCACTTTCTATAATTTGTTTATTTTCCTTTTGACAGGAAAATAAACAAATTGTGATGCATGTAAGTAATGTAGCTATTTTGAACATTTTCATAGTCTATTATTTATTCATTTTAATTGTTATTAATCATTGCCATGATTGTTACCAATAAATTTCTTGTTCTGAATCGCTTTCAGTTTCCCATTCGTGTTGGACAGGACCGTTCGGGCCCGGCTCGTTGGATCCTGCTGCGATTCCATGTTCCATTTCAATATACTTCACGTCGATTGACGGCGCGGTGTATTGCTTTTTGATGGGATTTGGATTTTTTGAAATTGTTGTTTTCATAAGCTGTGTTGATTTTTGATTGTGTTAAACATTAAATCTTCGTTAGATAATAAGGTAAACATACTAGACTACAAACCGATAATGAAAAATAACGTAGTTAACAATTTTCGTATCTTAATTAATTATTCCTAGATTGTTTAGCAGTGGTATAACCATTTTACAAATGCAAATAAACACACAAACTATGTTACGATTGGCAAATAACATTACACAGTTGTTCACAGCTTTGTTTTTTTTATATAAAGTCTTGATTGATAGTTAATTTGCTTCTGTTGCTTTAGATAAAGGCGAGAATAAAATAATTATGATCTTAATTAAAAGATAATACACGTTTATTCACAAAAAAAATAAAAGACTTGGATTTTATTTTTTTACGATAACCTAATTAAACCAGCTAACGTAAAACATGCTGGAAAATCGTTCTTAAAACAATTAGTCGACTATCTCGTATCCCGCATCACATAATCTTTTTATTTATTAACGGTAAGGAAATCAGCCTAGTCTTAATTTTTTACACTAGAACAATTATTCATGTGCAAACGATCATATTTTCTATTTTTTTTGTTCCAGCCGGCTATTTTTGCCGAGCCCAGCAATCCCTGTCCACAATAGTCAGCCTAATTACGCGTGCAGAATGTATAACTGACCTAGACTCCAGTTCTATCCTAGCTCAAAGAATATAAGAAGTATCTCGTGCTATCTATTATTTGAATGAGATAATGAACAGCATCCGGACAGTGCTTTGATTTATTATCATAATGCCCTTAAAATAGCATAAAGGACTAAAAAATACTAACATAAGAGAGTCATACTATCGCCTTTCTCTGGCTTAAGACAAACTCGGGAACACAAACAAAGCTCCTTAACATATTCAAAAAAGCATTCTGTATTGGCTGATAGTATGGCACTGACAGACAAAAAGGCGGCCAAAGTGTCAGAGAAGATACTTATGGAGGGGTAGTTCTCCATCTATACTATTATCATTTTTCTTGCGTTGGTTTTTATTCTTCTCAGTTTACGCAGGAACCATCATTTGGATGATGAATTTCTAAGCTCCATGATGATCGACATGATGATGCTTGACGGTCCATCCCTAAAGTAATATTTAGATTTAGTTCGCTTATAGTCTGGTCCTATTTGCCTTATTATAGAAGCTTTAAAGAAAAATCAGTTGAGTCTATTCTTCGAAAAGCATTTGGTGAACTATTAATATTCTCCTATTGTCTGTTCTGCTTTTTTTTTCAGATCCAGTTAGAAGTTGTAAACAAGGAGAAGAATGCTCTCCTGAAGACTAATTACAAATGTATGTATAGTAGAATTATTTGATTTGTGAATAAATGTGTATTGTTTTTTTTGATATACCAAGTTATTCTATTTTCCTTTGAGGAAGAGATATATTTAAGTTTATTTTAATTTTATGTATAATTTTTCAAGGTGTTATAATTAAATATGAGACAAGCAATAAAACTTAACTTACACTAAAACATGAAAAAAACATTACTAAGTTTTCTTGTTGGCAGTATGATTTTGACTTCGGTCGCATTCGCTCAAGAAAAAAGGATTAGTGGTCGTATTACATCTGCTGATGGCAAGGCATTACCAGGGGTGACAGTAGTTGTACAAGGAACTAATCAAGCTACACAAACAGATACTGATGGTTATTATTCTTTAAAGGTACCTGCAGGAAAAGTTCTACTATTCCGTTCGGTTGGTTTTGATGATAAAATAATTATTGTTAATAACAACAGTACAGTATTCAACGTCTCTTTGGAAGATCATGACAAGACCTTGGGAGAGATTGTTGTCGTTGGTTACAGTAGCACAACAAAAGAATCATTTACTGGTTCTGCTAAGAAGGTTAGCCCAGAAAATATTGAGAAAAAGAATGTTTCTAATGTTTCTCAAGCATTAACAGGTGAAGTTGCTGGTCTTCAGGTGACTAATTCTTCCGGTCAACCAGGAACTACAGCAACTATAACTGTGCGTGGATATGGATCAGTAAATGGCAGTAGGGACCCTTTATTCGTTGTAGACGGTGTTCCATTTTCGGGAAACCTAACTTCTATCAATAATGCGGATATCGCTAATATTACTGTTTTAAAAGATGCTGCTGCTACCGCAATTTACGGATCTCGCGGATCTAATGGAGTTATCATCGTGACAACAAAAAATGGTAAAGGTAAAAAATCATTTGTAGTAGCTGATGTTAATTATGGTGTAAACATGTCTTTATTACCTCGCTATAATGTTATTAAAAGTCCTGAACAGTATGTCGCTTTAGGCTGGGAAGGTCTTTATAATTACGCTAAATTATCTGGTTACACTGATCAACAAGCTATAATCGAAGCAAATAAAAACTTATTTAAACCTAATGGAATTGGATTGGATCCATCGAATAATATTTGGAATAGAACTGATGTTTCTGAGATGATTGATCCTGAGACTCGGACTTTTAAAACTGGCGTAACAAGAAAATGGAATCCAGAAAATTGGGAAAATAATGCATTTCAAAATTCCTCGCGATTAGACGCTAATGTCAGGATTGGAGGAGATACTGATAAATCAGATTACTTAATTTCATTTGGTTACCTTAAAGATAAGGGATATTCTGTGAATTCTGACTTCGAACGTTTTTCTGGTCGTTTGAATTTAAATCAAAAGGTTACAAGTTGGTTAAATGCGGGTGTTAATTTAAACTTTGCGCGAACTACACGTAACAACAATGGGCAATCAGAAGATTCTGGTTCAATATTTTGGTTTGTCGACAATATGCCTTCAATCTATCCGTTGTTTCAAAGGGACGAAGAAGGTAATAAGATTGCTGATGATATATACGGTGGTTATGTTTACGATTATGGTGGTAAGAGTAAACGTCGATTTGGTGCGTTGACAAATGCGATAGCAGATGCTACTTATGATATTAACAGACATGAGCGTAATGAGCTCTCTGGTCGCGGGTATTTAAATTTCAATCTAGTAAAGGGGTTGACATTTGAAAATACATTAGGTATGGAGTATTACAATAATGTGCATACAGAAAGAGGTAATAAATATTACGGTTCTTCAGTTTCACAAGGAGGTTCTTTATCTCGTCGAACGACTGAACTTAAGAATTTAAATTTGTTAAATTTATTGCGTTATAAAACTTCATTTGAAGGTATCCATCATACCCTAGAAGCGTTAGTAGCACACGAAATTACGGACTATTCTCAACATATCGGAACAGTTTCGGGATATAAACTAGTAGATAATGATGTTCTAGAGTTTAACAATGTAACCGTTTCAAATCCTGTTAAATCCTATACAAATAATTATGCTTTAGAGAGTTATTTTGGACAAGTGAATTATAATTATAGCCGTAAATATTATTTTTCCGGAACAATACGTAGAGACGGTTCTTCCCGTTTCCTAAAAGATAAATGGGGGTCTTTTGGTTCGGTTGGGGCAGGTTGGATCGTAAGTAACGAAGATTTTTTGTCTGGGAATTCGACTCTTCCTTATTTAAAATTGAAAGCATCTTATGGTATATTGGGGAATCAAGCGGGTGTAGGTTATTACCCTGGATACGATTTGTATAATGTGCAAAATGTTACAGATGAAGCAGCTACAATCTTTGATACGAAAGGTAATCCAGATTTAACATGGGAAACTTCAAAGATGTTTCAAGTCGGCGTCGAATTTGATTTAGGGAAGTCTGTTTCAGGTAGCGTGGAATACTATGTTAAAAACACCTCAGATCTAATCTTTAACAAAAGATTTGGTATTTCAACCGGATATGCCTTTATTAAAGTGAATGACGGTAATTTGAGAAACCAGGGTCTTGAATTTGACTTGACAGGACATTTGTGGAAAAGTCAAAATGGATTTTTGGATTTAAGTGTAAATGGTGAAATGTTTATAAATAAAATCACTAAAATGCCCTTAGACCCTACCACCAATTTACCTAAAGAATTAGATGTACAAGTACCTTACGCTTGGGCTAAGGACCATTCAATATTTGATTATTATATGGTTGATTTTGCTGGGGTTGATCCTAGCGATGGCGCTAGTACATGGAAAGTCTATTATACGGATAATAATAATAATGGACAGTTTGATTCGGGAGAACAAATTGCGTCGCTTTCACTATTCGCCAATACAAACAATGCAGAAGTAAAGGAAAGCACAACGAAAACTTATGCCGAGGCAACTCAATATTTTGTCGGAAAATCATCAATGCCTAAGTTGAGAGGTGCATTTACTATAAGAGCAGGCTATGCAAATTTTGATTTTGCAGCACAATTCGTTTATAGACTTGGAGGTTATGCCTACGATTTTGCATATGCAGGATTAATGGGTAATGGTAACGTGGGATCTAATAATTGGCATACCGACATTTTGAAAAGATGGCAAAAAGAAGGTGATATTACGGATGTTTCTCGTGTTTCCAACAATCACGGGTTGGATCCTGACGTTAACTCACTTTCTACACGGTTTTTGACAAAAGCAAATTATTTAGGTTTGAACAATGTGCGTTTTGGATATAGCTTCAAGGAGAACTTTATTGCAAAGGCTGGCTTGAGTAATCTAAATATCTGGGTATCTGGTGATAACTTGTGGTTTGGTTCGGCACGTAAAGGATTTAATCCTTCTGCATCTGAGACCGGAAATACAAGTACATACAGTTATTCTCCATTATCTACAGTTTCTGTTGGTTTACGTGCTAAATTTTAATAAAAATGACTAAAAGAAAATTATTATATATGGTTTTGGTTGCGACTTCATTGTCACTAAGCAGCTGTAAAGAGGATTTTTTGGCTAAAACTCCTACCGAAAAATTGACTACTGACCAAACTTCGACTGAATCATTGATTCGAGGTTTGTATGCTCAAATGTATCAGAGCGAGACTGGAGGTACTACCGGTCATGATGATTTTGGGCAAAAAGGCTATGATATTTATATGGATATGCTTAGTGGAGATATGGTTTTGGAAGGAGTCAACTATGGTTGGTATGAAGCTATTGCCAACCTAACTGCACCTGTCAATTATACACGAAATCCCAATTATATTCCTTGGCGGTATTATTATCTCTTGATTTACTCTGCAAATAATGTTATTGACAAGTTGGGTGGTACCGATGTTACTCCGATGTCAAGTACAGACAAATACTATTACGCACAGGCAAAATCAATACGAGCAAATTCGTATTTCTATTTGGCCAATCTTTATTCTGCCAACCTATATGGCACAGGATCAGAAAAGATATTGCCTATTTATACCTCTTCTTCGCAAATTAATCAACCCAAAGGAACGTTAGAAGAGGTGTTCGACCTGATTATTGCAGATTTAACACAAGCTGTAGAATTATTGGAGGGTTATTCCCGCAAGTCAAAAGGAGAGATCGATCAAGATGTTGCAAAAGGAATGTTGGTTTATGCATATTCCGCTAGACAATCCAGTGGTGACTGGCAAAAAGTTGCAGATTTGACTTCTTCGCTTATCAATAGTTCTTATCCGTTAACTAGCTATGAGCAAAGTTCTGGCCAGTTAGCTATTGATAAATCTAAAGCGAGTCCGGTAGCTGATTACTCCCAATGGATATATAAAGCTAGCAGCAGCGCTGCTGGCTTTAATAATTTAGAAACAGCAAGTTGGATGTGGGGGGCAGATATTCAGATATCGACAAATCTAGATCTAGTATCTTGGTGGGGGCAGATTGATTTGTTTACCTATAGTTATGCCTTCGCTGGCGATCCTAAGGGTATTGATGCAGGTCTTTATGAGAAGATCGATTCTAAGGATATTCGAAAAACGCAATTTATTTTTGATGCAGATTATTTGCCACTAGGTAAGTTCTTCGCTCCGGATTTAGAAGTTGGAAAACAACGAACTATTACCACAGATTATATTTATATGCGTATAGATGAGTTTTATCTTTTGAATGCCGAATCGAATGCTCATTTAGGTAATGAAACTCAGGCAAAAGAGAGTTTAAAGAAGTTGTTGGCATTGAGATTCAAAGATGCGTCTAGCTATAGCTACTTAGATAATTTATCTGCTCAATCATTACTCGATGAGATTTATTTTCAGATTCGTATCGAATTATGGGGGGAAGGTAAGTCCTATCTGGCGATGAAACGAAATAAAGCGAATATAACGAGAGGGGAAAACCACTTGTTCGATGCTGGCACGCAGTTTCCTTACAATTCAGATAAGTTGACAATGGATGTTCCACAAGCTGAAGTAATTAACAACCCCAATTTAAATAACTAAGATAGTTATATTAAAAAGTTAATCAAAAGAGGGGGGCCTAGGTGCCAGTCATGGTCGGAAGAAATTCCGACCATGACTGGCCGAGGTGCCTTCTTTTTTTCTTGTATAAGATTTGATTGATTCTACTGTTTGGTTAAATCTATTAGGTAAACGATACGAGAACTTTAAACGGTTGTCACTATTGTTTGGTATAAGCATCCAAGAGGAAATAAATATCTGTGGGTGTTGAAATAAAATAAGCTGCTGCGGACTCGGTTTTCTCGGATTTCGGTAGTTTTGCAAACAAGGAGAATAATGCTTTACTGGAGATCAATTACCGGCGAGGGACTTTGGCAGATCCAAAATCCAATAGACAAAAGTATGTTGCGTTTATAAAAGACCAATTTAGAAAATTGCCTTTAATAGGAAGTTATTTATAATTAGCATAAAGTAACAATACAATGATTTTAAAATATACTGTCCATAAAGGATTCTATTTATTCATACCAACTAATTGATGAAAAAGGAAGAAAGGGCAATGAACTGGTTTGCAAGCTGTGCCATTCTATGCTGAAAAAGTGCCAGGCTACGATATCGAAGAACTGATGGCAGATTCCGGGACGGTATAATAGACTTAGTAATGAGTTGGAATGCCAACCAAGACATCGTGCATTTAGCCTTAGCATCCCATAACATGAGACTGTAACGTGAACTGTGTCAGTGGAATAATTCAATAAGATTATTTATATTCAATTATTCAAACGACACGGTCATGAAAGAAAAAGACCCATTCGACTTTGAACGCTT
>PJTS01000352.1_pt1 | contig 32151 bp, 33 predicted proteins | sample 1512251 | NCBI WGS metagenome assembly PJTS01 (sample SAMN08177686, study PRJNA422409) | Soil metagenome, whole genome shotgun sequencing project. | isolation source: Soil (2) enriched on wood chips: alkali lignin treatment | place: USA: Madison | collected 2015-01-15 | reverse complement strand
CGCGTACATGCCGTTCGTGAAGAACGGCGGCATCTTCGTGCCCACGCCCAAGCGCTACTTCCTGGGCGACGAAGTGTTCCTGCTGCTGACCCTTCCCGATTCCAGCGAACGCCTGCCGGTGGCCGGCAAAGTGATCTGGGTCACTCCGGCCGGCGCACAGGGCAACCGCACCGCCGGCATCGGCGTGCAGTTGGCCGATGGCCAGGAAGGCGAAACCGTGCGCCACAAGATCGAAACCCTGCTGGCCGGCCTGACCAGCTCGGACAAGCCCACCCACACCATGTAAGGCGGCGAACCTCGAAACACCCGAGATCCCGCCTTTTCGTAGAGTCGAGCTCGCTCGACTGCTCCTCCCATGTAGAGTCGAGCCATGCTCGACTGCAGCTCGACGACAGGCCTGAAAAAGCTCCAAGAACACAAATGTGAAAAAGTGTTGACGGCCTCAAAAAAGCCCCTATAATGAGCGGCTCAGCAACACACCGGGCGGTTAGCTCAGCGGTAGAGCATTGCCTTCACACGGCAAGGGTCACAGGTTCGATCCCTGTACCGCCCACCAAATAAATCCCTGATTTTTCAGGTGATATGAAGAAGCCGGCCTTGAGCCGGCTTTTTCGTAACTGCACTGTAACTGCAAGGACGAGTTATGCGCCGAGACAATAGAAGCTCAGCGCAGAAGCGGAACGAGCTCTATCGGCTTGCGATGGCGCGCCATGACTTCCAAGTTTCCGCGAATGCGTGTAGCTCCCTGATCAGGCTGGTCACCTCGGACCAGGATCCGCTCTACTTCCACCTGTACACGTCCGCTGTCATTGCCTACGCCAAGCCGTTTGTGCACAGCAACTTAGGCAGGCTGAAGGGGGAATGGGAACGCTTTCCCGAATCGTGGATGAGTACGGTTCACGCGAACGCGGTCGACGCGCGGAACCAAGTCATTGCCCACAATGACCCTTCTATCAGACAAATGTGGGTCTCTCCTGGGGCTTCGAGAACACATCCTGACACTCTTGCCTGGGATGGTGTGCCCACCTTTTTCGTAAGCAGCTACAACATGTATTTGGATTTCTTCCCGCGCCTGCAGAGCCTTTGCAACTATCAAATGCTACGGCTCACGTACCGTCTGCGTGAACGGATGGAAGAGATGCATGATTTGGCCAGCTTGCCTGTCGCATCTTTTCAGATAACGAAAGATTGAATCAGCAAGTGCGTGCAGTCTGGTGATTACGAAATACGCTTCACGTAAAGCAGTAGCTCTCGATTCTTGTACCTGATGTTCTGTGCGCTGATGATCCCGTAGGCGTCCCCGCGGATCATTAGGCGGTGCAGCTGGCTCACGTCTGCCCGCCAGCGCATTGTCACCTTGGCTGTTAGCTCCGAATGCTCGGCTTGTGCTGCAATGAACTCTCGCCCCACCAACGGCTCCACCTTGGCGAACGTCTCAGCGAAGGTGGACCACACCTCGCGGTCGCCACCCAGTGGGTCACGGATACGCGTCACCTTCTGAATCTGGACGCGGGTGTTCAATTCTTGGGCAGCGTAGGTCATATGAAGCGCAGTCCTCGGGATTGGTAGGGATCGGGCGCGGGCGGCTGCACCGTCTGCGCTGCGCCAAGGGCCATCGCCAGCGCCACCATGCCGTCGATGCGCCCGGTGGCGCGCCCCTTGTCCAGCTTTCGATTGCCGGCGGGATCTCGGACGGTCATCGCGTTGGCGGCGCACAGCTGCAAGACGGGGTGCATGCCGTGGGCCAATCGGCTGTTGAGCAGCTCCGCCTCCAGTGTGTCTAGGGCGGGAGCCATATCCTTGAAGCCCTGCCCGAACGGCACCAGCGGCAGCTGGATGCCCAGCCGGTCCAGCTCGCCTTTCATCACGTCCATGCGCCAGCGGTCGAAGGCGATGGCCTCCACGTCCAGATCGGAGAGCAGGTCGGCAATGTCGGTGGCCACGTGCGCGTAGTCCACGGATGCGCCTGGCGTGGTGCGCAGCAGCCCTTGCCTGGCCCACACGTCGTACGGGGCGCGGTCACGGCGCACGCGCTCGCCCAAGCCCACCTGCGGCGTCCAGAAGTAGGGCTGCACCTGCCATACCCCCTCCACTTGGCCCACCAGCACCAGTGCCGTGAGGTCGTTGCGGGCGGACAGGTCCAGGCCACCGAACACGGGGCCGTCGAACGGCAGCGGCTCTGCGCCGTTGGCCTTCCACACGCCCGGCGAGACGAACGGGGCATCGGTTGTCACGCGCTGGTTGAGCAGCAGATTGCGCGCGGTGTTCTCCATGCTTGGCATGCGCGCGGCCTGTTTCATCTGTTCGGCCAGGTCGGTCCGGCTGCGGAACAGGCCCAATGCCGGGTTTGCAGTGGTCCAAGCTTCCTCATCGTCCAGCGCGCAGCCCTCGGGGGCGGCGTACAGGTGGCAGACGATGCAGGGATCGTTTGAGGCTTGCGCATCGTCCAACCACACGCTGAGCAGGTCGGCGTCAGTGGCGGCCTGCGTGGAGATCACCAGCAGCAGCGGCTCGGCATGTGCGCCTTGGCTGGTCACGATGGCGTCCACGAAATCGGATTGCGGGCCGCGCACCTGGCCAACCTCATCGAGGATCGCCAGCACCGGGGAGAGGCCGTGCGCCGTCTTGCCATCGGCGGCCATCGCCTTGAACTCGGTGTTCATGGGCAGGCCGAGCAGGCGCTTGCCCGATGGCACGATGCGCACCAGCTTGGACAGGGTGGGGGAGAGCTGCACCATCTTGGCCGCGAGGTTGAACACCAGGGCGGCCTGGTCACGGCTCATGGCTCCCGACACCAGCTGCGCGTTGAGCTTGGCCTCTGGCCCCACGAGGTGGGCCAGCAGCAGCCCGGCAATGAGGCCTGTTTTGCCGTTCTTGCGTGCGATCGACAGATAGGCGCGGCGCGTGCCGGCGGGGTTGTCGTAGGTGGCGCGGATGAACTCTTTCTGGAAGTCGGCCAGCAGCATCGGGCGGCCTACCTGCGCGCCGTCCGGCGTAAGGCAGTACCGCTCGATGAACTCGATGACGCGGCCGGCGCGACTCACTTCACCACCCGTAGCATCGGGATCAGCGGATCGGCCTCCTGCTCGGCGTCGCGTTCCAGTGCCAGGCCGTTGCCGGCATCGCGGCTTCGCCCCTCGGTGGCCTCGGGATGGACGTGCAGCAGCCTCGACAGGGCGATGGCGCGTCGGCCTGCGGTGTCCAACAGGCGATGCGCCGCATGCGGCTTGCCGTCCTCCCGCACGTCGCCCTGCAGGCGGATCACAGCGCGCAGACGGGCCATGTCGTCGTGGAGCATTGCCAGCTCGGCGGCGTTGGCCAGGTCCAGGTCATTCCAGCGGTTGCGCGGACGGTTGCGCATGATGGCCTGCCAATAGGGCATGGCCGACTGGGGGAATGCGATGTGGGCGGGCGGCTCCAGCGCTCCAAGCGCGGCATTCTGCGCCGCTTGCACGGCGGCAGTGTTGCTATCAGAGCGTTGCTTTCGCTTCTTCATTGCTGGGCGTTCCAATGGTGCGCGCAATCTTTGGACTTATCGATAATTCGAAGGGGGGTGGTCGGTCTTGGACGGCTCATCTCCCAGCGATTTTTGTTTCACGCTTTGGCGTTCCACGGGTGGCGCGGGTCCATCGGCCAGCCGTCCGCGTCGCATCCGATCACCACCGGCTTGCCGGCGCGCTCACGGGCCGTCTTGTGGGAGTGGCAGGCGTGGCAGAGGCCTTGCAGGTTCACCCGCCTGTTGTCGCTGGGATCGCCGCTGATGTGGTCCACGTCCGTGGCAGGCTCACTGCACATGCGGCACAACGGTTCCTCGGCCAGGATGCGGGCGCGCAGCTTCCTCCAGCGTGTGCTGTTGAGAGGGATGGCGCGCCGTGGGTCGGCATCGCGTCCGGTCGGGTTGGCCTTCTTCTTGGCCTCCAGCGGCGTCGGTGCGTGCGCTATGCCGCGTGCTGCCATCGGGTCGAAGGTGGTTACCTTGCGTGCCTTGCTGGGGTTGTGCACGCGCACGCCAGGCAGACGCGGGAATGGGTTGTGGACGGGTGGGCGCTTAGGCATTGGCGGGGTCCTCAGGTGGTTCGGGGGCGCGGTCAAGTGCGGGCAGGTTCTCCAGTCGGCGCACCTCATCCACGGTCATCCAGCGGTCTTTCAGCGCCTTGCCGTAGAAGTCCGCGCGCGCTTCCGGGTTGCCGCGCAGCAGCCCTTCCACGCTGTGTTCGGCCAGGTAGCGCCTGCGGCCCATCGGCCCGAGTAGCTGCCGGCTAATCTCGGCCTCCCACATGGCCAGCCAGCGCTGCAAGCTGTAGCGCACGAACTGGCTACCCAGCTCGGCGGTGTTGCTGTAGCTGGCGTGGCTAAGGTCCTGCAGCATGGTGGGCGGAACGCGGAACAGGCGCGCTACCTCCACCACGGTGAACTGCTGTGCCGCAATCCACTGCGCATCCTCCAGACTCATTGCCAGCTGCTGGTAGGTGAGGCCGTTCTCCAGCACCGCGGTCTTGCCGATGTTCTCGGTGCCGGAGAATTGGGAGCGCCAGGAATCGCCGATGCGCGTGGCGCTGTTGTCGTCCAGGACGTTCGGCGTTTGCAGCACGCCGGAGAGCCGTGCGCCGTTGCGGAACGTGGCCGCGCCGTGGTCGCGCAGGCTGAGGCCCAGGCCCAGCGTGTTGCGTGCGATGGCAATGCGGGACTTGCCCATGATGCTGCCTGGCTCGGTGCGGTCGGCCAGGTGGAACACCTCATCGTCCAGCAGCCGCACTATTGCCCCGTTGTCCTCGGCGTACTCGTAGCGGTAGCGGCCCGAGGCCAGCTTCACCACGGTGACAGCGCGCGGGTTGATCGGGTGCAGCGCCTTCACGTTGGCCGTGGCGTCGTACTCGATGCGAGCGTAGGCGTTGCCATGCAATAGCACCGCTGCTGTCATCGCCTCGCGGAACGATAAGCCGGACTGATGGGCGTTGGGCTGACGCAGCGCGCGAGCGAGCGGGTGATCGTCTGCGCGCACGCGGTCGCCATCGGCTTTGCGCTGATAGACGTGCAGCGGCAGGCAGGCGGTGGATTCGGCCAGCGTCTGCACAGCTGCATACACCGCCGCGATGGTCTCTGCGGCCTTGGCGTCCACGAACTGCCCTGATGCGCTGACCGCACCTCCGTTGCGCAGGTGGGCCCAGCTCGGATCAGTCGATGCGTCACGCTTCTCTGCGCGCTTGAACGGCCACAGCCTCATCGGCAGGTCTCCAGCCAGCAGCGCAGCAGGCCAAGGCGGTCACGGTCGCCTGGCTGACGGCTACGCAGCGATACGGTGGTGGTGGGATAGGCCGCATGTGCCTGCACGATGCTGATTTCGTGCAGCTCCACCTCGTGCAAGGTGCGCAGCTCGCCGGCCCAGCTGTCGCGCTTGGCGACAAAGCCCATCGAGACGCCGCCCAGGTCGCCACGTACGGCCAGCGCGCGCAGGTCGTTGCCGGTGGTGGTCTCGGGCAGGGCGATGCGGTACTCCAGCCCTTGGGCGCTCTCTCGCAGCTCCAGCGTGCCGCTACGGGTGCGGCCCAGGACCCGGCCCACGTCATGGTCCACCAGCGCCAGAATGTCGCGGTTCTCGGCCAGTGTGCGAGCGAACGCACCCGGCGCGATGACCTCCCGGAAGTCGGCTACCCGTGTCTCAGAACCGAACGGGGCCGCCAACCCGATCAGCTGGCGGCCCTCCACGGTTGCACCGGCAGCGAAGCGGCGCTCCACGTTCATCCTCAGCCCCCGGTTGCCGGCTTGGCCACCACGAACGCCTTGGGATGACGTGCCACCAGGTCACAGGTCATCATCGCGCGGATCAGCACGTTGCCACGGCGGAATGCCTCGCCCTCATACGGGTTCACCAGCAGGTCCAGCACGCCCCACGTGCCCAGGATCAGCTGCGTCCAGTCGCCCAGGATCGCGGTGTTGGCCGGTGCAGCGTTGGACGTGGCGGCGGCAATCTCGCCGATGCGGTTGGCGGTGGCGATGTACTCGCTGCCGGCAGTGGCCGCCTTGAGCGTCCCACGCAGCGCGCGCAGCACGCTCGGCTTGGTGTACCAGTAGTTCGGAGCGACGTTCACGTCCTCCAGCAGGCCCTCTACGGCCAGCACTTCCTCCCAGGTGGTGGGAACCGTGGTGGTCTGCACGCCGGCCGTGTTGATGATGCCCAGCGGAGCCTTGACGCCATCGCCGGTGATGATGGCCTTGTCCACCTCTGCACCGACAGCGAAGGCCAGGTCGTCGCGCAGCAGTTGCTCGATGCTCGGATTGGACTGCTGCGCCAGCTGACGGGACCACGAAGTGATCGCGCCCACGTGACGCGGCTTGAGGCTGACCGAATCGAAGTCCATCACCGATTCCGGCAGCGCCTCGTTCTCGGCCACCCAGCCCGCCGACAGGCCCGCAGCGAACTTCGGGATTTCCACGTTGCCCGTCAGGCTGGACAGCACACGCACGCCCATCTGACGCACCACCAGCGAATCACGCAGCGCACCGATGTACTGGTCGCCACGGTGATCGGTCGGGATCAGCTCGCCGGCAGTGGCCGTCAGGTTCGGTGCGCGGCGCTCCAGCAGCGACAGCGGCACCAGCACGCCCTGCGCCTTCATGCCGGTGCGGCGCTCGGCCTCGGCGTGATACTCGGCCTCTGCGCCCGTCAGTGCGCGCCCGTCGATCTTGGCCTGTACCACGGTCAGCAGCGAGACGCGCTTCTCCAGCTCGGGCAGCGTGTCGCTGCCACCACTGACCACGGTGCCGGTGCTGCGGCGCTCGGCGTCGTCCAGGAACTGCTGGCGCTGCTCCTGCTGCTCCAGGTCGGTGATTGCAGCCTTGATGGTGTCGAAGGTGGCCGATTCCTCGGCAGTGAGCTGGCGGTTCTCGCGTTGGGCGGTTTCCACCAGCGCGCGGGCCTCGGCTACTTTCGCAGCGCGCGCCTCACGTAGGGCTTTCAGGGTCATGCGGTTCTCCGGAGATTGATGTTTCCGGATAACCATTTACCTGCATGGATTCAGCCGTGCAAACAACCGTGCAGTGAGGATTCAACGGGATTCAGTAGCGTAATTTGTCACGTGCTGGCGATGCCGATTTGCGCAGGTTTTCGAGGTGGTGAGCGTCGTTCACTGGTGAACCTGGTGCATCGGGTGCAGCGGGTGCATGGGGTGCGCCCCGTGCAGTTCGCGCCGTTCGGGCCTGAGGCCCTGAAAAGACGTACAGCAATAGCCGGGAGCAACATCGCCAAAGCGGTGGAACGGAACAAAAGAAAACGGGCTCCGCCTGGTAATACTTATAAGGACAGCACGGGGCGCTGTACAAACAGCCTCAAACTGGGCATGACTACAGCACGGGGCGCTGTAGTCACGGATTCTTACCTCACGGGGCGCTGTACGTGGTCCGCCACTACATCACGGGGCGCTGTAGGGTGCAGCACGGGGCGATGTACTGTTTGCGTTTTTCATGCCGCCTCAGCCCCTTCACGTTGCAGCACGGGGCGCTGTACCAATTCCGTTTTTGCAGCGCGCGGTTCCTTGCGCTTGCCGGTGCTGCGGACGTATTCGGGGCGCTCGTGCTTCCAGCTATCGGAAGGCTTTGCGGTGGCCGACACGTCGAGCGGCCTATCCTTCTTCCAGTCGATGCGGCGCCAGGTGAATGCATAGAGCGTGGCCGCGTTCCGGCCGCCCTGCTTGGTACGCTCGATGATCCGATAGTGCTCAAGCTCCGCTGCGGCCTTCCTGACGGTGTTCTCCGAGTTCCAATGCGCGTCCTGCATCAATGCCCAGGATGCGCATAGGTATCCGTTGTTGAAGCCGGTGTACTGGCGTGCGAGGTCCTGCACCAGCTTGTGCGCGTAGGGGCTGAGCCGCGTGTAGTTCGGATGCCGTAGTAGCGTGTAGGGGATGACGAAGGCCATCCCCCCGTCGATATCCTCCCAACGGTTCTCCTTCTTTCGTCTAGCCATGTGATGCCTTGACTGGGCTCTGCAGCAGCTGGCCTACGCAGCGGCCCCAATCAGCGCCGGTGCGTGCAGCGCGCGTCTGCACCCATTCCTGTACCCGTGCGTCTGTCGGCCGCCCACGGTGCTCCAGGGCGCATTCACCACACAGCACATAGGGCAGGGACGCGAAGCCGAAGTCCCGCTCTACGCGGCTGTACGTGCCGAACACCGGCAGCAGCGCCTTGCCGCAGCAATCACAGGCGATAGGTTCAATGGGTCGTGCCATGTCGCCCCTCCTGGCCGAATGCATCGCGGTAACGCCGCAGGTAGCGGTGGGCAGTCGCGCGGGACATGCCGAAGCGGTCCAGTAGATCGCTCGGTGTGGCCGGCGTGCGCCGGCTCTGCATCCACGACACGAAGGCGAAGGCAAACTCGATGTTGCCTGCCAAGCCGGCCTGCTGGTGCTGGAAAGAAGGCCGGCTCATGGATGGGCGCTCCTCTGCTGGATAGATGCGTGTTCCCGGTAAGCGATCAACGCGGCTTCGCGCGCCTTTGCCAAAGTCACACGGGGGCCTGGGCCGCGGCTGCCGATCTCCAGCAGCAGATTAGCCAGGCCGTCCAACTGCTGCCCGAGGTCGCCATCCGGCCAGCCCGTAGGCCGGCTGCGATTAGGGAAGGGGATGATGATGGCGCCCATTACACCCTCCGCAGCGTGTTGGCGTAGGTGACAAGGCCCAGCACCCGCAGCGAAGCGCGCGGGACGGTACGCCCCTCGTAGATGCCCGACAGCGCGTAGACGTACAGGCCGGCAGAGCGCACCTGCACGTAGCGGATCAACGCCTCGCCATCAATCTCCACGGCATACAGCGCATCACCACGAAACTCGGTTACTTCCAGGTCGATCACCAGCACGTCGCCCGGCAGGTAGCGCGGTGCGTTCTGGCTGTCGGACAGTGCAACGGTGGCCCAGCGCGCGGTGTCGGAAAAGTCTGAATGCGCGTCGGGGGTTTGCCCGATTGCGGGCAGGGATGGTTGGTGTACGATAAGGCTCATAGTCAGTTCGTTCCTTGGTCGGTTCGCGCTTGGCTTTTGCGGCTCAGGTGGGTACGAACCACCTGGGCCGTTGCTATTTCTGGCATGCGGAGCATTGCTCCTCCTGTCAGTGCCTTTTGGTGGTCGTTTTCATCGGCGTATCAACCATCACGCCCCGCGAATGCCGGCATCGGTGCGGTGCTTTGCCAGCAGCGCGTAGGCGGCCTTGCGGCGGCGCTCTGCGTCGTCGGGCGTGCCGGCCTCGAAGTGCACCGCCGTCAGTGTCAGCGCGGCGGCCAGCACGTCGCCGGGTACTGCGGTCTCTGCCGGCCAGCGGGTGGCTGAGGGTTCGCCACCGAGATAGCCATCCATTTCGGCCTGTGCACCGCTGATGGCGATGCCGATGGCCGTGTCCAGGTCGCTGTCGATCTGGCGCAGGTAGGTCTTGGCCTGCTCGAGAGTCGGGATGCTCACGCCGCCTTACCTTCGCGGGACGCCTTCTCCATGCTCTGCTGGCAAGCGGCCAGCGCGCGGTGGCTGCACAGACGGCGTTTGCCGTCCTTGTAGGTCTCAAGCAAACCGGTGTTAATGAGCTGGTATCCGCGAGTGCGGGATACCCCTATGAGCTCGAAGGCTTCTTCGATGGGGTAGGCGAGCTTGGGCGTAGCGTCAGACATCTCTTTTCTCCAGGTTGTATAGGTTGTGCACACTGCAAAACCTGCTGGGATGCTAGCGTGCGCATTGGGACATTGCAACAGTTTTTTCAACCTGCGAAACTCGCCGTTATGACGACCAAGAAATCACCCTCGAAGAAAGCGCCGGGCCGACCGCGTAAGGCCCCACAGGACAAGCTTGAGCAGTTCAGCATTCGGCTTCCTCCCAAGCTCAAATTTGGATTGGAGATGCTTGCTCGCCACCAGCACCGTTCATTGAGCCAAGCCGTGGAGTGGGCTGTTCAAGTTGGCCTCAACTCGGCTCACGTGGACAAAGATGGCACCAGCTTGGGCGAGGTCCTTGATCGTGCATGGACGTCTGGCAGTGACGCAGAGAAGACTCTCGCGATCTACCGACATGCGCCTGGCCTTCTGTCATTTGAAGAAGCAGCCTGCTGTGAGCTGCTAGAACACAGTGCAGATATGGCGGAGCTTTGGCGCCACGTCGAAAGTGGACCGCATACCCCCGCTCAGTTGCGGGCAATGGGGGAGGAACTCGACCGCATCTACTGGGCCTCGGTACTTCCGCATTGGAATGAGGTACAGCGGTGGGCGATAGAGGAGTCCACCGCAGGAAGGTCGCTAAGGGGCTTGTACGTGGGCCATCGGCTTGGTTTTTTAGATAAGCCGGGCCGGAATGGACTTCCGCTCTGGAACGTCTACTCGGCTGAAGCTGGCGCGAGTGACGCCGCTTCCCGTTAACTAGTGAGCAAGCCTCAGAATTGAGTGTTGCTAAAGGAACTGCACCTGCGCCAGCTTGTCGCGCGCAGCGCCTTGCACCAGGTGGCCGTAGTGCTTCTCGATCATCGCCAGCGAAGTGCCGGCCAGCTTCGCCACCGTCAGCAAATCCATGCCGCCCACGATGGCGTCGGTGATCCAGCAGTGGCGCAGCGTGTAGAGCGTCACGCCGGCAGGTAGCCCAGCGCGCGCCGCGGCATCCCGAACATGCTCGCTCCAGTCGGTGGGCGTCCACACCTTCTTCCCGTCCTGGGTGAACAAGTGCGCCTTGGGCAGCTTCCCCTTGGCCAAGCGGTCGAACATCGCGGTGGCAGCGGGGGAGAGCGGAATCTTGCGGTCATGATCCTTGCTGCGGAATCGCACACTGGCCGTGCGGCCGTCATAGTCAGAGCGCAGGCAGAGTCCCGGATCTCCCGGCCTGCAGCCGGTCAGTGCCACGCACTCGATCAGGTCACGCACCGGCCCCTCCGCGGCCTCCAGCAGCGCCCGGCGCTGCTCCCGCTCCAGATACAGGCCACGGCGCTGGCCGGCGTCCTTGAGCGGCTTCACCGCGTTCCATTCAAAGGCCACGTCAGGCGATGCCTTACGGCGCGCTACGGCGTGATTCAGGGCGGCCACCAGCGTCGTGCGAATGCGGTTCACGCTGGACCTGGCCAGGGGCTTCGCCACTGGTGGCCTGCCACGCTTCACTGGCAGCGGCGGCAGGTCGCCTTTCTCCACGCGGTCGCGCCAGGCTTCGATGTGATCCTGGTGTAGGTCCTTCAAGCGCACCTTGCCCAGCTTGTCGCCGTAGAGGCAGCGCTCAAACCGGCGCTTTGCATCATCTGATGCGGTCTTGCGCCCATCCTTCTCCAGGGCGGTCACGTAGTCGCGGCAGGCATCGGCCACCGTGAGTTCGCTCTTGGGGGCAACAACGGATAGCGGCGCACCGTGCTGGTCGGTCTCGGCAAGTACAGCGCGCGCTTTGGCGCGGGCAGCTTCCACCGTGACGCCCGGCCACTTACCCAGCGCGCGGGTGCTGGAGCGGCTCCATTGCACGTTCCAGCTCTTGATTCCGCTCGGCTGCACCCGCAGGTGCAGCTGCGGCACCACGGTATCCCACAGGCGGTAGGGCGCTTCCTCGGGCCTGGCCGATTCAACGACGGTGGCGGTCAATCGCTTGGACTGTTTCATGGGTTCGTAACTGCACGGTAACTGCAAAACCCAGTGTGCGGGCAAATTCATCGGTACGCAATGGCACGACAAATCAAGGGTTTTCGTGCGCTTGCCTTGTGCCGCAAGGGCCTTTGCCATCCTTCACACGGCAAGGGTCACAGGTTCGATCCCTGTACCGCCCACCATGTTGCAGAACGAAAAAAGCCTCCAGCAATGGGGGCTTTTTTGTTGGTCGTGATTCGGGCCAGGTCACCGATCTGGCGCGTGCCCTTGCCAGGGGCCGCGTCCAGGCGCTTGCGGCTCAATGGATGCGTGGCCTAGATTTGGTGGGCGCACACCGTGTGCCTTGACCAGGAGGAGCCATGGATCGTCCCGGATTTTCCGCATGTACGCGGTTCTGCGTCATCGTCGTGGCGGTAATGCTTGTTGCCGGCTGTACTGCATCGACCCACACGGGTTCACTCACGTCTGTGCAGGCAGACGTGAGTGAAATGCTTGAGGAAATCCATGCGTCCGGAAAGCCGGTTGGCTTCGAGCAGCAGGATGTAAGTGCACTCGTCAGCCGCCATCTTCCGGTGGGTACGCCACACGCCGATGTGCTGGCTGCAGTGCGGACACATTCCGGGACCAGGGTCATCGAGGACTCGCCCGCGACGTTGATTGTCCGCAACGACACGGGAAAGGCCATGCTGGACCCTGATGCGCGCTCGGTGGTGATGACGTTCACGTTCGATGGCAGCGGCAGACTTGCGACGGTGCGTGCGGTGCAGCTGAAGCATCAGTAGCCGTGCCGTGATGACGGAAGATGATCGTGCAAGGTGCGATCCCTTCCCTGTCCCGGTGCGCTGGCATGGGTATGCTGGGCCGCCTCCTCTGCATGTGCCTGCCATGAACGAACGACGTACCGCGCTCATTTCCGCCCTGCGCAATGCTGGCTGCAGCGATCCGGCCAGCTGGGCCGACAGCGAACTACGCGAAGACATTCCGCAGTTCGCCCGCTTCCTGGTGCTGCGCGACGTGCATCGCTTGGCCGACGATGTGGATTCGGCCCTGGCCGAAGCGCTGTTCGATCGCGATGATCTGGCCGACACCCTGCAGGCCCTGCGCAGTGCGGTGCCGGCCGCCGCGCTGGAGGCATTCCTGCGCGCCTACGGCCAGGCCCTTGGCAACAGCTTCGTGATGATGGTGGACGAAGGTCCTTCAATGCGCGAAGACGGCATGCCCGGGTGGGTACTGATGGAAACTGACGCAGATGACACGCCCAGCGGCCGCCTGATCCAGGGCCTGCACGAAGACTATCTGGACTTCGCAACGTCCGTCGCGCCGTAGCATGCGGCGCCCGGCCGCCGTGCGGGCGCTTGGGCGCGGTCTCGTCGGGTGATACCGGGTGCGGGCATCATGGCCCTCCCGTGAATGTCATCTGCGCTCGTCTATGATGCACGTCGAACTGAAGTGAGTACGCATATGGAAGTACGACTCACGCGCGAGCAGGTGCTCGCGCTGGCGCCGGATGCGGCGTCGGCCAAAGCCGGCGGTGCGCTGGCCATTGATGGCAAGTGGGGCCTGCTGGGCGCCGATGCCCAAGCCCTGTGGGGCGAATGCCAGGGCAGCGGCTCCAAGCCCTACCAGACCCAGGTGGACCTGGCCGCGCTGGTCAGCCGCTGCTCGTGCCCCAGCCGCAAGTTTCCGTGCAAGCATGGCCTGGCATTGCTGCTGCTGTACGCGGCGGGCAATCCGCGCTGCGTGCCGCAGGCGCGCCCGGCGTGGGTGGATGAATGGCTCAAGGGCCGCCGCGACCGTTCAGCGCGCAAGGAAGCCGCCGCCGAAGCCGCGGCCAGTGCGCCACCGGCCGATCCACAGGTCGCCGCTGCTGCCGCCGGAAAGCGCGAACAGGGGCGCTGGGCGCGCATCGAGGCCGGTGCCGCTGAGCTTGAACGGTGGATTGCCGACCAGTTCCGCCAAGGGCTGGCCAATCTTCCCGCCGATTTCGATGCCGATGCGCAGCGCATGGTGGCGCGCATGGTCGATGCGCAGGCGCCGGGCCTGGCCAGCCAGCTCGATGCTGCACTGTGCAGCGGTACGCGCGGGCTGGCGCCGCTGGGTGAACTGGCCCTGCAACTGGGGCTGCTGCAACTGCTCACCCAGGCCGTGCCGCGCCGGCACACGCTGGACGCTGCACGCGTGGCCGACCTGCGCGCCGCGCTGGGCTGGCCGCTGGAACGGGAGAGCGTGCAGCGCGACGGCGAAGCCATTGCCGACCGCTGGCACGTGCAGGGGCAGCGGCTGATCGAACAGGCCGGCAACCTGACCGAACGCCGGGTCTGGCTGCACGGCCTGGACAGCGGGCGCACCGCGCTGCTGCAGGAATTCAGCCACGGCGGCCGCGGCTGGGACGCGCAATGGCTGACCGGCTGCGTGCACGCGGCAACGCTGCACTTCCACCCCGGCACGGTGCCGCTGCGCGCGCTCGCCAGCGATGTGCAGGCCGCCACGCCGGGCCCGGCCAGCGCACGACCGGATACGCTGGAATCGGCAACGCAGCCCTATGCCGACAACCCCTGGTTGCCGCAGGTCGCCCTGCGCATCAGCGACGTACACATGGCCCATGACGGCACGCGCAGCTGGCTGCAGCATGCCGAAGGCGCGTTGCCGCTGCAGTTGCCCGGCTTGCAGGCGTGGTCGTTGCTCGCCTTCGGCGGTGGCCAGGCGCTGTGCGTGATGGGCGAATGGGATGGGCAGGCGCTGTGGCCGCTGTCGGCGTGGAATGCGCAGGGCGAGCACTGGGAAAGGAGCGCCGCATGAACGAGACCTGGCTGAAGCCGGCGTTGCTGGGTGTGGATCGACCGCAGGCGATCTGCACCGGTGGCGCGATGGATGAGGTGCTGCAGGCCATCGCAGACGCCGACGATCCGGCGCTGGCGTACAGCCGTCAGCTGGGCGTGCTGGCTGCCTGTCGACATGCGGCCATGCCGCTGGCGTCGGCGGTGCTGCCGCCGCCCCCCGCACCGCACGATCCGGCGGCGCTGCCGGCCGACCACGCGTGGGGGCCGTTGCTGGCCACGCTGTTCAACACCGGCCAGGCCGCGCCGTGGCTGAAGCGTCTGCGCCAGCAGGCCTGTGTGCGCCTGGCCGCACAGGGCCGGCATCTGCCGGTGGCGGTGCTGCCGGCTGCGCTCGACACGGGCGCACGCTTCGCCACACTGCGCGATGTGCTGCGGCCGGTGCTGGGCGAGCGCGGGCGCTGGCTGGCGGCATGCAACGACGATTGGCGCTATGCGCTGGGCAGCATCGCTCCTGTTGCGACGGCCGAGGACCTGGAACAGGTCTGGAACGAAGGCAGCAGCGAAGCGCGCCTGCAGGCCTTCCAGCAGCAGCGGGCGATCGATCCGGGCGCGGCGCGTGCGCGTCTGCAGCAGAACCTGAAGGAACTTCCGGCCCGCGATCGCGCGCTGTTCGTGGCGGCGCTGGGCAACGGCCTGCACGCCGACGATGAAGCGCTGTTGCAGGCACTGCTGAAGGACCGCAGCCGCGAGGTGCGCGCGCTGGTGGGCCCGCTGCTGGCGCGACTACCCGACAGCGCGCACGCGCGCTTCCTGCAGGCGCAGATGCAGGGCCTGCTGCAGGCCCAGCGCAGTGGGCTGCTGCGGCGTAGCACCTGGCAGTTGCAGGCACCGGCGGCCGCGGAAGCGGGGTGGGCCGAGGCCGGCATCGACAGCAAGCGGCCCAACGGTGAATCACTGGGTGAACGTGCCTGGTGGTTGTATCAGTTGGCCCGCCAGTGGCCGCTGCAGTGGTGGTGCCAGACCCTGGAAAAGACCCCCGAGGAGGTGCTGGCCTGGGCGCAGAAGACCGATTGGTTCGCCGCCCTGCTGCGCGCCTGGATCGAACAGGTGGATGCCGGTGAACCGGCCTGGGTGGAAGCGTTGATCGCGCACAAGGCCAGCTACCACCACAAGACCGCATTGCTGGCGCTGTTGCCGGTGCAGCAGCGCGAGCGCCACTGGCCGGCCACGCTGGCCGAACTGCAGGCGCAGGGCCTGCTGCACACCGTGTTGGACAGCACCGGAGCGGCAGAGGTGCTGGGCCCGGCCTATTCGCAGGCGCTGGCCCTGCAGGTGGGCGCGCTGCTGGGCGATGAGCGCCTGCGCTACGACTACCTGCTGCGCGACCATCTGCTGGAACTGCTGGCCGTGCTGCACCCGTCGGTACTGGCGCAGGTGCAGGTGGCCGAGCCGCCGGCCACGGCCACCGAGGCAATGCTGGCCTGCACGCAGCAGGCCCGCGCGCTGCTGGACACGCGCCGCGCGCTGTACGCGCCGATCTGACCCTTTCCCCTTTTCAAATTGCCACTGGAGCCACCATGAGCACGACCGTTCTGCGCCAGCATGCCGAACACCAATATGCCCACGAACTGGAAGAGCTGCGCCGGCAGGACAACCGCCAGCGCCCGGCCAACTGGACGCTGTCGCCGTGGGCGGTGGTGACCTATCTGGTCGGCGGCACGCTGGACAACGGTTTCGTGGTCAGCCCCAAGTACATTGGCGACCGTTGCCTGATGGAGATCGCGGTGGCCACCATCGCCACCGATCGCGCGCTGCTGCTGTTCGGTGTGCCCGGCACTGCCAAGTCGTGGGTGTCCGAACACATGACCGCGGCCATCAGCGGCGATTCCACCCTGCTGGTGCAGGGCACGGCCGGTACCAGCGAAGAGCAGATCCGCTACGGCTGGAACTACGCGCAGCTGCTGGCCAACGGCCCCAGCGAGAAGGCGCTGGTGCCCAGCCCGCTGATGAACGCCATGCGGCTGGGCAAGATCGCGCGCATCGAAGAACTCACCCGTATTCCCGCCGATGTGCAGGACGCGCTGATCACCGTGCTTTCGGAAAAGACCCTGCCGGTGCCCGAACTGGGCAGCGAGGTGCAGGCGGTGCGTGGCTTCAGCGTGATCGCCACCGCCAACAACCGCGACAAGGGCGTGAACGAGCTGTCCAGCGCGCTCAAGCGCCGCTTCAACACGGTCATCCTGCCGGTGCCGTCCAGCGAACAGGACGAAGTGGCGATCGTACTCAAGCGGGTGGCGGAGATGGGCAGCGCGCTGGACCTGCCTGCCGAGCCGCCGGCGCTGCAGGAAGTGGCGCGCGTGGTGCGCATCTTCCGCGAGCTGCGCAACGGCATCACCGAGGATGGCAAGGCCAAGCTGAAGAGCCCGACCGCCACCCTGTCCACCGCCGAAGCAATCTCGGTCATCAACAACGGCATGGCGCTGGCCGGGCACTTCGGGGATGGCGTGCTGCGCCCGGCCGACATGGCCGCCGGCATGATTGGTGCCATCGTGAAGGACCCGGTGCAGGACGCCCTGGTGTGGAAGGAGTACCTGGAAACGGTGGTGAAGGAACGCGACGACTGGAAGGACCTGTAGCGTGCCTTCCGCGAACACGCCTGAGCAGGCCCACGCCGATGAGTGAAGGGATTTCCCTGTTCGGCATCCGCCACCACGGCCCGGGCTGCGCACGCAGCCTGCTGGCCGCGCTGCAGGCATTGCAGCCGGAATGCGTGCTGATTGAAGGCCCGGCCGGATGCGAAGACCTGCTGGCGCACGCACTGGATGCCGACATGCAGCCGCCGGTGGCGCTGCTGTCCTACAGCGTGGACGATCCGCAGCTGGCGGTGTTCCATCCCTATGCGCTGTATTCGCCGGAATGGCAGGCGTTGCAATGGGCGCTGCGCAACGGCGTGGCGGTGCGCTTCATGGACGTGCCGGCGGCGCTGTCGCTGGAATGGCGCGCGCAGCCACCGGCTGAACCGCTGGCAGAGGAGCCCGACGATCTGGACGATGCCGGTACGGCCGCGCCGGATCCGGCCCACGCGACGGCACCGCTGCAGCGCCCGGCCGATCCGTTGGACTGGCTGGCGCAGGCGGCCGGCCACGCCGATGGCGAAGCCTGGTGGAACTACATGGTGGAAGAGCGTGGCGACGGGCAGGGCCTGTTTGAAGCCATCGCCGAGGCGATGACCGCCGTGCGCGAACATACGCCGGCCTATCCCGGCCAGCGTGCCGAACAGGAAGCCGTGCGCGAGGCGCACATGCGCAGTGCGCTGCGCAGTGCCAGCAAGGAATTCCAGCGCGTTGCGGTGGTCTGCGGTGCCTGGCATGTGCCGGCCCTGCAGCCGCCGGCGCTGCGCGCGAACACTGCCGCAGCCGACAACCGGCTGCTGAAGGGCCTGCCGCGGCGCCGCACGCAGAGCACCTGGGTGCCCTGGACGTACCGCCACCTGAGCACGGGTAGCGGTTACGGCGCCGGCGTGGACGCGCCGGGCTGGTACGACCATCTGTGGCGCAACGCCGGCGTGCATGGCCAACGCGCGGTGGGCTGGTATGCGCGGGTCGGCCGCCTGCTGCGCGAGCACGGGCTGGACTGTTCCTCTGCCCACCTGATCGAAGCGACCCGCCTGGCCGATACCCTGGCCGCGCTGCGCGGTCGCCCGGCGCCCGGGCTTGAAGACATTGCCGATGCCAGCCGCAGCGTGATCTGCAACGGCGATGACGCGCCGATGCGCCTGATCGCCGAGCATCTGCTGGTGGGCGACGCGCTGGGCCAGGTGCCCGCCAGCGTGCCGGTGGTGCCGCTGCAGCGTGATCTGGAGGCGCAGCAGAAGCGGCTGCGGCTGAAGCCCGAGGCGCTGGAAAAGACCCTCGATCTGGACCTGCGCAAGGACAACGATCTGGCCCGCAGCCATCTGCTGCACCGGCTGAGCCTGCTGGGTATCGAGTGGGGCCGGCTGGCGCGTACTGGCCATTCGGCGCGCGGTACTTTCCACGAAATCTGGCAGCTGGCGTGGCAGCCGCACTTCGCGGTGGCGGTGGTGGAAGCCAGCCGCCATGGCCAGACCCTGGTGGACGCGGCCGGTAACCGCGCCATCGGCCAGGCGCGCCGCGCCGATGGCCTGGCCGAAGTGTCCGCGCTGGTGGACCGCGTGCTGCTGGCCGATCTGCCGCAGGCGGTGCAGGCCATTGCCGCCGAACTGGAGGCGCGCGCGGCCACGGCGGCCGATCCGCTGGCGCTGCTGGCCGCCTTGCCGCCGCTGGCCAACATCCATCGTTACGGCAACGTGCGGCAGACCGAAGGCGTGCAGGTGGCGCACCTGTTCGACAGCATGCTGGAACGCGCCGGCGTGGGTCTGCTGGTGGCGGTCAGCGCGCTGGACGAAGCGCACGCCGAGCATGCGCGCGAGGTGCTGCTGGCGGCCGATCGTGCCGTGGCGCTGCGCAGCGATGCCGAGCGCAGCGGGCACTGGCGGCAGGCACTGCAGCGGGTGGCCCTGTCACCGGCCAGCAGTGCGCTGCTGCGCGGCGTCAGCCTGCGCCTGTTGTTCGACAGTGGCACCCTGGACGCGGGCGCCGTGCACGCGCAGCTGCAGCTGCAGCTTTCGGCCGGCGCCACGCCGCTGGAGGCCGCGCAGTGGCTCGATGGTTTCCTCAACCGCAATGCCACCGTGCTGCTGCACGACGATGCGGTGTGGCAGATGATCGATGCCTGGGTGGTGGCGCTGGACGAAGACGCACTGGTGCGCGTGCTGCCGCTGGTGCGGCGCACCTTCTCGGCGTTCGAGATGGCCGACCGTCGCGACCTGGGCGTCCGCGTGAAGCGGGCGCCGGGCGCGCCGGTGGCGACCACCGCCTCGGCCCCGGACTGGAACGTGGCACGCGCCGAGCGCGCGCTGCCGATGCTGCGTGAACTGCTCGGATTGCCCGCATGAGCCTTGAACGAGACGACACACTGCCGGCCACCACCTCGCGCGAACAGCGCTGGCGGTTGATCCTGGGCGAGCAGGCCGACGCCAGCTGCGGCGAACTGCCCAAGGCATTGCAGGGCATCGACCAGGCGCTGGCCGCGCTGTACGAGCCCGATGGCCAGGGCGGCCTGTCGCGGCGCGGTGGCCGCGGTGGTTCGGCGCCCAACGTGGCGCGCTGGCTGGGCGATATCCGCCGCTACTTCCCGTCATCGGTGGTGCAGGTGATGCAGCGCGACGCATTGCAGCGGTTGAACCTGACCCAGATGCTGCTGGAAAAGGAGATGCTGGAACAGGTGCAGCCCGACGTGCACATGGTGGCCAACCTGATTGGCCTGAGCCGGGTCATTCCGGCGCAGACCAAGGAAACCGCACGCATGGTGGTGCGCGCGGTGGTGAACGATCTGCTGGCGCGGCTGGAAGAGCCGATGCGCACGGCGGTCAGCGGGGCGCTGGACCGCGCGCGCCGCAACCGCCGCCCCCGCCTGGCCGAGATCGACTGGCACCGCACCATCCGCAGCAACCTGCGGCACTGGCAGCCGGAACTGCGCACGGTGGTGCCGCAGGAACTGGTGGGCTATGGCCGCAAGGCGCGCAAGCCGCAGCGCGAAGTGCTGCTGTGCATCGACCAGAGCGGTTCGATGGCCGCCTCGGTGGTCTATTCCAGCATCTTCGGTGCGGTCATGGCCTCGCTGCCGTCGGTGTCCACCCGGCTGGTGGTGTTCGACACCGAAGTGGTGGACATGAGCGAGCAGCTGGATGATCCGGTGGACATCCTGTTCGGCGTGCAGCTGGGCGGCGGGACCGACATCCACCGTGCGGTGAGTTACTGCCAGGGCCTGATCCGCGAACCGCACAGCGCCATCCTGGTGCTGATTTCCGATCTGTACGAGGGCGGCGTTGAGGAAAAGCTGCTGGCGCGCGCACGCGAACTGGTCGAATCGGGTGTGCAGTTCATCGTGCTGCTGGCACTGAGCGATGAAGGTCGCCCGGCCTACGACCAACAGTTGGCGGCCAAGCTGGCGGCGCTGGGCGTGCCGTCGTTCGCCTGCACGCCCGACGCATTCCCTGGGTTGATGGCCGCCGCGATCCGCCGCGACGACATCAACCAGTGGGCCGGCGCCAATGGCCTGCTGGCCACCCGCGCCGAATGAGTCTCAGGCCTTCAACCAGCGTGGCGACACCGCCACGCCCAGGAAGGCCACCGCCACGCCGATGAAGGCGCCCACCAGCCCCACATGGTGGGCGGCAAAGCCGATCAGCACCGGTCCGGCCAGCACCCCGGCATAGCCCAGCGTGGTCACCGCGGTGATCGCCACGCCCTCGGGCATGCGGGTCTGGTTGCCGGCCAGCGAGAACAGCGCCGGCACCACGTTGGCACAGCCCAGGCCCAGCATCACGTAGCCGACCAGCGAGGCCTGCCAGGCCGTTACCAGAGTCAGCACCAGCACGCCCGCCGCGCCCAGCAGGCCGCCCAGTACGATGGCGCGGTGCCGCCCCAGGTGGTCGACCACGCGGTCACCGAACAGGCGCGCCACGGTCATGCTCAGGGCGAAGGCCGCATAGCCCACGCCGGCCAGCGTCGGTGCCACGCCGCGGACATCGGTCAGCAGCAGCGCGCTCCAGTCCAGCATGGTGCCTTCGGCCAGGAACGCCACGAACGCCAGCACGCTGATGAACAGCACGATGCCGCGCGGCCAGGCCAGGAAGGGGCCCTCATGCGCAAGCCGTTCGTTGCGCCAGTGGCGCAGGGCGGGCAGGGCGATCAGCACCATCACCGCACAGCCCACCAGTACCGCCGGCAGCAGCGGCAGCCACGTACCGAGCAGCAGTGTGCTGGCCGCACCGACGAAGCCGCCGATGCTGTAGAAGGCGTGGAAGCCGGACATCATCGCCCGCCGCGATTCGCGTTCCACCACCACGGCCTGCACGTTCATGGTGCAGTCCATGGCGCCCACGCCGGCACCGAACACGAACAGGATCGCGCCCAGCGCCCAAGGCGAGGAGGCCACCGCCAGCCACGGCAGCGACAGACAGATCAGTGCGCTGGTGGCGATCATCACCGTGCGGCAGCCCAGCCGCGCCGCCAGCACGCCCGCCAGTGGCATGGCCAGCAGCGAACCGGCGCCCAGACCGAGCAGGATCAGGCCCAGGGTGGCATCGTCCACCCCGCTGCGGGCCTTGGCGAAGGGCACCAGGGTGGCCCAGATGGCGGTGGCGAAACCGGGAATGAAGAAAGCGGCGCGGGTGGCGTGCTGCTGCGCGCGGGGCGAGGAAACAGGTGTCATGGAAGAACCGGGCCAGGGGATCAGGAATGGGTGGGATGCACGGCAATGCCGGCGGCGCGGAAGCGTTCGGCCAGCGCGGCCGGTGCGGTGGTGGTCAACACCAGATCGTCGATCTCATCCAGGGTGGCCACCTGCCATACGCCACGTGCGCCCAGCTTCTCGGTGGTGGAGGCCACGATCACCCGGCTGGCGCAGGCCAGCATCGCGCGCTTCAACGTCGCTTCCTCGCCATCCATCGCCCACACGCCGGTATCGGCGTCGACTGCACAGGCGCCGGGCAGGTAGACATCGGCGCGCAGTCGCTGCACCTGGGCCAGCGCCTCGGCGCCCACCGCACCGCCGCCCTCGGCCAGGCGACCGCCGATCAGGTGCACGGTGGTGCCGGCCTGCCACGCCGCCGCCGTGGCGATCTGCGGCGCATTGGTGATGACCGTCAGCGCCAGCGCGCCGGGCAGCTGCTGGGCGATGGCCTGGTTGGTCGAACCGGCATCGATCAACAGCACCTGGCCGGGCTGCAGCAGGGCGACCACGCGCGCGGCCAGTTCGGCCTTGTCGCCGCGGTCCTGGGTGAGCCGCTCGCGAAGCGGCGCCGGCTTCGGCGTCGGCAGCACCGCGCCGCCGTAGACGCGCTGGCACAGCCCCTGCGACGCCAGTTCACGCAGGTCGCGGCGGATCGAATCTTCGGAAACGGCATAGCGGCGCGCCAGGTCGGCAGCGACCACGCGGCCCTGCTGGCGCAGTTCGTCCAGGATCAACTGGGTGCGCTGGGCGGGAAGGGTAGGGTCAGGAGTCATCGATTAAGTGTGCACGAATGTGCATTAACGTGCAATTTCGCGCATGTTGCGACATTCTGGCCCTGACCCGCGCCTGTGCGATACGGCAGACCTATCGTGCGCCCGGTTCAACGGTATTGGCCGTGTACCCGCGCCAGCCGCGATGCTGGGCGGATGAAGCCGATTTCCCTTGTTTCCTTTACCGGCCAGGTCGGGCTGGTGACCGGTGCCGCTGGTGGTCTGGGCCTGGCTTACAGCCGTTTGCTGGCCGAGCGCGGCGCCCACGTCGCGATGCATGACATCGGTGCGGGCCTGGATGGCACCGGCAGCGACCCGCAGCGCATCGGCCGGTGCGTGCAGGAACTGCAGGCCCAGGGCTTTTCCGTGGAGGCCGCCAGCGGTGCCATCGACCAGCGCGAGCGCTGCCACGCGCTGGTGCGCGACATCCTGCAGCGGCATGGCCGCCTGGATTTCCTGATCCACAACGCCGGCTGGGTGGCCTACCAGGGTGTGGAGAGCATTGACGATGCCGCGCTGGAGCAGATGCTGTGCGTGGCCGCCAAGACACCGCTGTGGCTGGCGCAGGCGGCATGGCCGGCGATGCGCGAGGCCGGCGGCGGGCGCATCGTGATCACCACCTCCGACCGTGCGCTGTACCCGCAGTACGCGCAACGCGGGCTGTCGGCCTATGCCATGGCCAAGCTGGCGGCACAGGGCCTGGTGAACGTGCTGGCGCTGGAGGGCGCTGAGCACGGCATCGTGGTCAATGCCGTCTCTCCGGTCGCCAAGACACGCATGTGGGGCATCAAAGGCGAACCCGATGAGCTGCATCCGGCCGCGGTCGCCACCGGCGTTGCGTTCCTGGCATCCACGCGCTGCCAGCAGGGCGGCTGGATCCTGCGCGCCAGCAACGGCCAGTTCCATGCGTTGCGCCTGCAGGAAGCCGAGCATGTCGCGTATCCGCGCGACCTGCGCGCGGTGCAGGCCGACAGCATCGAGGCCGTCGCACTTCAATGGCCGGTGATCGCGCGGCCGAGTATCGATGCACGCGGCTGAGCGCGTACCCTAGGCCGGTCTTTGTTGCCGGTCCTGCCATGATCGATCTGCGTCTGCTCCGCCAGTTCGTGGCAGTGGCCGAAGAACTGCACTTCCACCGCGCCGCGGCTCGCCTGCACATGTCGCAGCCGCCGCTGACGGCCGCCGTCCGGCGTCTCGAAGAAGAACTGGGCGCAGAGCTGATCGTGCGCGGCAACCGCACGTTGGGCTTGACCACCGCCGGGCGCACGCTGCTGCTGGAGGCGCGGGCCACCCTGCTGCAGGCCGACCAAGCGGTGCAGCGCACCCGTGAAGCGGCCGCCGGGCAGATCGGAAGCCTGCGGGTGGGCTACGTCGGCAGCGCGCTGTACGGGCGCCTGCCGATCTTGATCCGGCGCTTCCGCCAAGCGTTTCCGCAGGTACGCCTGCACCTGCAGGAGGCAACCTCGCGCCAGCAGCAGCATTGGCTGCGTGAATCGCAGGTGGATGTCGGCCTACTGATTCCGCCCATCATCTCAGCCGAATTGCGCTTGCGGCCGTTTGATCACGATTGCCTGGCCATTGCACTGCCGCGTGGCCATCGGTTGGCTGTGCAGACCGCGTTGACGGTGGCCGATCTGGCCGACGAGCCGTTCGTGTCCTGGCCTTCTGCCGAAGGCGTAGGTTTCCACGCACAGGTGCTGGGCCTGTGCACGGCCGCCGGCTTCACGCCGCGCGTCGTGCAGGAAGCGCATGGCATGCACGCGGTGCTGTCGCTGGTGGCTGTGGAGGCCGGTGTTGCCATCGTCCCGGCCAGCATGCGTGGCTTCCGCCCGGATGAGATCGTCTACCGGTGGATCGACGGCGTGGATGCGCGTTTTGAACTGCAGTTGTGCACGCGCCCGGACAGGGCTGCGCCGGTACTGCAGCAGTTTCTGGACATGGCAGCTGCGGAAGATCTGGCGTGATCGGCCCGATTGTGGTGACCACGCGTGTGGCGCACTGCTCGAAACAGCGCGTGCCGCGGTCTTGCGCGAGTACGCCAGGCAAGCGGGAGACCTTGAATCTGCAGGGCCGGGGCGTGGCCTGAGCGATCGCTGGAAAAACCCCGGCTGTTGCAGCGGCAATTCCCTACATACACACAGCCCCATGCAGGCAAGTCTGTGCGCGCCGGTTCCGTGGGGCCGGCTGGGATTGGCGTCCCACAATCAACTCTGGCGCGGCACCGGCGCACGTCAAGGACGGCGTGCCTGGCTGCCGCGAACCACTGTCTGTGGTGGGCGATGTGTGGGGATCATGACGGTCCGCCGGTCAGTCCAGAGTTGTCCGGTACGCCAACCCGCATCGCCCGCCGCCCGTCCGCTCCTCGTTGCGGACGTGCCGGTCGCGCCTGCCGGGGGCAGTGCGCACGCACCTGGGGAGGGGCGGCGGGCGGTGCATTTGGGTAGCTAGGGCAGCAGCTGGCGCGTCATGCGGAAGATGTCGCTGACGGCATACAGGCCCGCGTGTCGTGCGAGGTGTGCATTGTCCGGCCCGTGCGCGATGCCGCTGGCCAGCAGGCGGAACTGCCGGGCCGGGTCGGGCTGTTGCTGCAGACCGTACAGGGCGTGGCGGTCCACGTAATCGCGGCCATCGTTCAGCCGCTCGCCGCGGGCCCTCACGCCCTGCAGTTGTTCCCAGGCCAGCGGCATGTCCTGCGCAATGTCATAGAACTCCACGATCGGCGCATCGTGGCTGACCTCCAGCACGTGGAAGGCGTGATGGCGGCCGGCCGCCTGCATGCCGACCACATCGCCGGCGCGCCAGGCCGTGTTCGCCTTCGGCACGGAAGGGCGCCGTGTGGGCATCAGCGGCGCGCTGCGCAGCAATGCTTCGATCTCAGCGCTGCGGCGATGGAAGGTGTCGTTCAACGCCACTGCGGCATTCAGGGCGGCAACCGCTGTGATCGCATCATGGGTCAGGCGCACATCGGCGAAGCCTTGCCGGTGCAGGCACAAGGCCAGCGCCAGAGCGGTGGTGTGCACGTACAACGGCGCAACCTCGGCAGGTGCTGCGTGCAGGATGCAGTTCCAGCGCAGCATCAGCGTTTCGATCACCTCAGTACCGATCTGCGCTGGCTCTCGGGTCGCGGCATGTGGCCCAAGACGGGCCCAGTGGGCGCAGCGCTTGACGTCATTGTCGACGGCCTCGACCAGTTTGGCCGCAGCAAGAAGTTTCAGTACATCCTGGTGTTTGATCGCCATGCGCCCACGTGTTTCGCTACGGGTGCACAGTCTAGCGAGCGCGGAACAGGTGTTCGACCAGATAATCAATGAACACGCGCAGGCGCGCGCTCGGTTGCCGGTTGCCTGGCCACAGCAACGAGAACTGCCCCTGTTGATGCGGCACCGTCGGCAGCACGTCCAGCAGGCGGCCATCGGCCAGCGCATCGGCGGCCAGGAAGTCGGGCATCCAGGCTGCACCCATGCCGCCGATGGCGGCGGCCAGCACGGCCTCCATGTTGTTGCAGGCCATGCCGGTGGCCATGTCAGCAGCGGCATCGCCGCGATGGCCCGGCAGCGTCCACGGCTGCAGCTTGCCGCTGGTGGGTACGCGGAAACGCACGGCAGGCAGGCGCCGCAGGTCAGCCTGTCGCTGCGGCGTGCCGTGTGCGCGCAGCAACGGCGGTGATGCGCAGACGATGAAGCGGAACGTACCCAGTTGTCGTGCCATCAGGCTGGAATCGGCCAGATCACCACTGCGGATCACCGCATCCAGCCCCTCGTTCACCACGTCCACCAGCCGGTCGTTGAACTCCAGTTCCAGCTGTACCTGCGGATAGCGCTGCTGGAAGCCGGGCAGCACCGGCAGCAGGAAGCGATAGCCGATGGTTGGCAGGCCGATACGCAGCAGCCCACGTGGCGCGTGCTGGCGCTGTGCGAGATCGGCCTGCGCCTCGGACAGTTCCTCCAGTGCGCGTCGGCAACGCTGCAGCAGCAGTTCGCCTTCCCCGGTCAGGTGCAGGCGGCGCGTAGTGCGATGGAACAGGCGCGTGCCCAGGTCCTGTTCCAGCCGGACAAGCCGTTTACCCACCGCCGAGGCGGTCAGGCCCAGCGCGCGCGCGGCGCCGACGATGCTGCCCGCTTCGGCGGTGCGGACAAAAGCGAGCAGGGCGGAAATGGAGTCCATGCAGGGATGATTGCGGAAAGAGTGGACGCAATCAACGTCCTTTCAGTGTGTTTTTCCCGCACTGGCTCACGCGCATCATCACGGCCCTTCGCGCAAGGAGGACCGCATGGCCCCATGTTCTACCCAGGATTGCCCCGCTGCCGCCGGGCACGGTGCACTGCTGGCCGTGTGCCTGGCGGCACTCGCTCTGCCACTGGCGTTCTCCGCAGGCGCGGTGGTCGTGCCGTCGCTGCATCCCGGTCCCGACGATTCGCCGCTGGCACTGGCGTGGGTGACCAATGCTTTCATGCTGACCTTTAGCGGCCTGCTGCTGGCTGCCGGCGCACTGGCTGACCGGCTCGGCCGGCGCCGCGTGTTCCTGGCCGGAACCGCCGGGTTCGCTGCCGCCACGGCGTGTGTCTGCATGGCCCCGGGTCTGCCGTGGCTGGATATCGCGCGTGGCCTGCAGGGCGTGGCAGCTGCGGCAGCACTGGCGGCGGGGACGGCAGCATTGGCCGACGCGTGGCAGGGACCCGGCCGTGCACGCGCCTTCGCCGTGCTGGGCACGACCTTCGGTGCCGGTCTGGCACTGGGGCCGCTGCTGGCCGGTGTGCTGCTGCAGTGGGTGGGGTGGCGTGGCGTGTTTGCCAGCGGTGGCGTGCTGGCCCTGCTGGCCTGCGTGCTGGGCGTGCGCCTGCTGCGCGAAAGCCACGGCGATCGCGCGCGCCTGGATGTGGCCGGCATGCTGGTCTTCAGTCTGATGCTGGCCAGTCTGACCCTTGCGCTGCTGTGGCTGGGCGAACAGGGCATCGGCGCCCCGCGTGTGTGGGGAGCATTCGGCGCCTGCGCCGTGCTGGCGATTCTGCTGGTGCGGCTGCAGCAGCGGCAAGCCTCGCCGCTGCTGGATCTGTCGTTGTTCTCGCAGCGTGCCTTCGTGGGTGTACAGCTGCTGCCGGTTGCTACCTGCTTTGGCTACGTGGTGCTGCTGGCGGTGTTGCCGCTGCAGCTGCTGGGCGTGCACGGGCAGGGCACAGCCATGGTGGGACTGCAGATGCTGGCGCTGTCGGCACCGTTGCTGGTTCTGCCGATGCTGGCCGCGCGCTGCGCGCAGCACGTCGGCAGTGCGCTGCTGTGCACGCTGGGCCTGCTGCTGTGCGCGCAGGGCCTGTGGTGGCTGTCGCAGCATGCCGCGGCACCGGTGCCGCAGCAATGGATCGCGCCCCTGCTGCTGATCGGCGCGGGCGCTGCGCTGCCGTGGGGCCTGATGGACGGCTTGTCGGTCAGCGTGGTGCCGGTGCAGCGCGCCGGCATGGCCGCCGGCCTGTTCGGCACGGTGCGCGTGGCCGGCGAAGGCATCGCACTGGCCGCGGTGACGGCGCTGCTGGCGGCGTTGATCGGGCGGCACCTGCCAGCGGCCTGGCCCGAGGCCACGGCATCAGCATCGCTGTATCTGGCAAGTGGTGACCTGGAAGGCGCGCAGGCGTGGTTGCCGCATGCCACCGTGGCCGAACTGCAGCAGGCCAGCGGGCAGGCGCTGGCCCAGCTGCTGCGCACGCTGTCGATGCTGACCCTGGGGTGCGCGCTGCTGCTGCAACTCCTGTTGGGGCGCCGTGGGCTGGCGCTCGCGGAGGCCGCTGACAGCGCCTGAACTACTGCCGGCGCGCAGCGCGTCGGCCTCCGAGGGTCTCAGGGCGTTGCCGGCAGCGGCGCGCTGAGCAGCTGGCAACTGGCCGTACAACCGGCGTCCTGCACGGCGGCCTGCAGGCGGGCACGCGCTGCGCGATCAATGCGGCCCTTGCTGTCGGCATCCTTCAGGGTCTTTTCGACGCCGTCCAGCACCGCCTGGCGCATCGAAGGCGTCATCGCGGCACCTGCTTCGCGCAGGATCGGCAGCGCATCGGCTTCGGTACGCGCGCGACTCTTCGGATTCAGATCGGTCAGGGTCGCGCCCATCGCCAGCATGCCGATCCTGATCGGCAGACTCTCGGCCATCTGTCGCATGTCCTCCAGTTGAACGGCGTCGCTGCTGCTGACGCCGCGCTTGAGGATTTCGCGGCTCTGCATGTCCATCTGCCGCGCCGTGCACGCGGTGGTCATGATGGCGGTGCGATCGATCGCCACCGAGATCCGTCCCAGCGTAGCGTTCGGGTCTGGCGTGGCCATGGCCAGGCGCACCACCTGCTCGGCGGCCCGCCGGCCATTGCGGCAGGCGGCGAGCAGATCCAGCATGGCGTCCAGTCCGGCGCTGCCGGGCGGCACCAGGGCGGGGTCGGCAATGTCCATGGTCATCATCATGGCGGTGACCAGGGTGTCGTCGTCAGGCACGTTGCCCGCAGAGGCGGCATCGGCCAGCGCAGTCAGCGCGTGCAGGCGATCGGCCTGCAGCTCCAGGCCAGTGGCGGCGGGCGCGGGCCCGGCGGCCAGCAGGGGGCCCGTGGTGGCCAGCAATGCCGCCAGACAGATCGCACGCAGGCGCAGGGGGGGGACGTCCATGTTGCATCCTTGCCGAGGGGCCATTCGTTGGCCGGTTGCGTGGAGTGTAGCGGCCCTCGCTGCGGGCATCGTGAAATCGAACCGTTGTCATCGGCATGTCGTGGCGGACTCACGCGGCGCATGCCGGCACAGGCCTAGAGTGGACCGTCCCCGTCCCCCACGGAGACCTGCCATGTGGCTGCTTGATCACCTTTGGCCCAGCCGCCCAGTGCGCGCACCGGCGTTGATCGATGAACTGCCGCTACCGCCGCGCCGACCGTGGCTGAAGCGTCCCGCACGCGCCGGGCGCAGCGGCATGGCGCCCTGGCAGAAGATCGCACCGCCAGCACGCCGAAACCGTCACTGAGGGTCCGGAGCGGGCGCGCGGTCTGCCGGGTGGTTGACACCATCGTTTGTCGGAATCAATCCCAGTGCGAACGGGTCGATGCCTTCCAGGCAGGCCACGTTGTAGCCGTACTGGTCGGGGTTGGAACGGCGCCGGTGGTGGGTGTAGATGCCACACAGGCCACAGAAGTAGTGTTCAGCCACGTGGGTATTGAACTGGTACAGGCGCAGGTGGGCGTGCCCGCGCAGCACCTGCAGGCCCTGCTGCGGCACGCTGGCCACGATTGCGCCGCGGCGCCGGCACATGGAACAGTCGCAGCGGCGCGGATCGACGATGCCCTCGGGCAGGTCCAGTTGCAGTTCGACGGTGCCGCAATGGCAGGTGGCACGGTGCTGTGCCTGTACCGGAACCCCGGCGACGGAGGTGATGCCCATCAATGCGTCCTGCGTTGCGGTCAGGGGGCCAGTATGCACGTGCTGAACGCGTTGTAGATGCGAGGGTCAGGTCGCTTGTGGCTAACTAGGCCGCCCCCGCAAGCGACAGGATGCCCGTGAGAGCCGCGCGACGTTGGATGACAGGATGTGCCATGGCGCTGCTGGCGCTGTGGGTGGCCGGCCTGCTGGCCTACCAGTTGCCCGGGCCAGGATGGCTGTCGGCGGGCGTGGCCGCGCTGTGGCTGGCGCTGGCCGGCTTCACCGCATGGCGGGTGGCAGGTGGCCGCAGCCCGCGCCGCTGGACAGCCGCGGTGACCGCCTGCCTGGGGCTGGCCGGGCTGGGCTGGCTGCTGCTGACCCCGCGCCAGGATCGCGATTGGGCCGATGATGTAGCGCAGCGCCTGCACGTGGCCTCGTTTGACGGCCGCCATGTGGTGCTGGACAACGTGCGCGACTTCACCTGGCGCAGCGAAACCGACTACGACGCGCACTGGGTGCAGCGCCGCTACGATCTGGACCAGCTCCGTTCGGCCGATCTGGTGCTGTCGTACTGGATGGGCCCGGCCATCGCCCACACGCTGGTGTCGTTCGGCTTCGACGATGGCCGCTACCTGGTGTTCTCGCTGGAAATCCGCAAGGAACGCGGCGAGGCCTTTTCGGCCATTGGCGGTTTCTTCCGCCGCTTCGAAATGACCCTGGTGGCTTCCGAGGAAACCGACATCCTGCGTACCCGCACCAATGCGCGCGGCGAGGATGTCTATCTGTACCGCCTGCATGGCATGGACCGCGCGCAGCTGAAAACGCTGTTCGCCGCGTATCTGGACGAGGCACGCAAACTGGATGCAAAGCCGGCGTTCTACAACACGCTGACCAGCAACTGCACCACCATCGTGTTCGATCTGGCGCGGCATATCGCACCGGGTCTGCCGCTGGACTACCGCCTGCTGCTGTCGGGCTATCTGGCCGAGTACGCGCAGCAGGTGGGCGCATTGACCCCCGGCGTGCCCTTCGCCGAACTGCACGCGAAGGGCCGTATAACCCAGCGCGCGCTGCAGATGGCACCGGGGCAGAACTTCTCCCGCGTCATCCGCCAGGGCGTGCCGGGTACCGGCCCGGATGAACAGCCATGAGCCTGCGATCGATGATGGGTGCAGGGCGCCTGCTGCCGACTGTGCTGGCGATGTTCCTGCTGCTGGGCAGCAGTGGCTGCGCAATGGTGACGGTGAAGCAGGTCGCATCCAGCGATTCGCTGGTGAACAAGCGTTCGGATGTGCTGAACACCGGCAAGCTGAGCCCGGCCTCGCGCGAGACCCTGAGTGCAGCGGGCCTGGATGAGTCGCAGTGCGACAAGGACTTCCTGGTCTGCCGCAGCACGCTGCTGATGACCGACGATCTGAATGTCGAGCAGCGGCTGTCCACCTTGTCCGAGCTGTGGGTGAAGGCCGCGCTGGCGCTGACGCCGAAGAAGCACGTGCAGGGTGAAGTGCCGATGAGTGATGCGGCGCTGGATGCGTGGCTGGAGGCGGCGCGCTACGGCTATGCCTATCTGTTCCACAGCGGTCGCTCACCGTCCGATCGCGCGTTCGAGGATCGCCAGACCCAGGTGCGCGATTACTACAACTACGCGGCCGAAAAAGCGGCGGTGGTGCTGTTCACCCGTGCCCGCGCCGCGGCGCTGGCCGGCGAGGATTACACCCAGCCGTTGTCTGCCGGCAGTTGGACGCTGGCCTCGAACTATGCGCAGCTGCAGTTGAAGAGCATTCCCGCGCAGCTGGTGCCGGCCGGATCGGTCAGCTTCGTCGGCCTGCGCAGCACGTACCGTCGCGATGGCTTCGGTGCCGAACTGGTGATGGTGATGGATCCGCCAAAGCTGGTGGCGCCGGTGATCGCCGCCGACGGCCCGCAGGTGCAGGACGCTGGCAGCGCCACCGATGCGCCGGCGCATCGCCGTGGGCGCGAGGCTGACGTGCCAGTGTTCAGCGAAATGTCGGCAATCAACGTGACTGCGCTGCTGCGCTTCCAGGGCGATACGCTGGAGGATGTGATGCGCACGCGGCGTGTGGAGCTGGATGCTTATTCGCCGGAAGCCACCGAGCGCATCACCCTGCATGGCGAGAGCGTGCCGCTGGCTGGCAACTTCACTGCCGCCTATGGTCTGTGGCTGGCGCAGAGTGGTTTTGCCCGGCAGTCGCTGCGCACGCTGTTCGGCCTGAGCGAGGGCATCGGCGAACCGCACATCTACCTGATGCAGCCGTGGGACCCCAATCGCCGCATCATCTTCATGCTGCACGGCCTGGCCAGCAGCCCGG
>PJTS01000350.1_pt1 | contig 32233 bp, 27 predicted proteins | sample 1512251 | NCBI WGS metagenome assembly PJTS01 (sample SAMN08177686, study PRJNA422409) | Soil metagenome, whole genome shotgun sequencing project. | isolation source: Soil (2) enriched on wood chips: alkali lignin treatment | place: USA: Madison | collected 2015-01-15 | reverse complement strand
CCGAATATACCCGGTCAAACCAACCTTTCATCATTGCCGGACAATCGCTCCACCAGACCGGATAGAGAAAGATAATACAGTCAGCATTTTCAATTTTTTGCTGCTCTTCAATCACATCCTTAGGAACTGGCAGCGCTGTATCCGCATTCCCTTCTCTTTGGTATTCCGTTGCGGTCATAATACTCTGAAAATTATTTGCATATAAATCAGAAACTTCAACATTCCATTTTTGGGCTGCCAATATATTCTTCAGATGGGTGAATATCTCAAAAGTATAGGATTTCTCGCTCGGATGACTGTAAACAATTAAAATATTCATAATGATACGATTAGAATTACATTTTCTTTTGCGAATCTTGTCGTTTAATCAAAACGAGATTGACAACGAAATACTCATAACAACCTATTATTCAAAGCAAAGGTCAAGGCCTCATTCATATTGCCTACGCCCAATTTTTCAAATAATTTCCGTCGATGAAATTTAACCGTATCGATTGAAATGAAGATCTTCTCGGAAGTTTCGTGGATAGTAAGTCCGCGATGATAATAACGTAATATTTCGATTTCACGTTCTGTAAGATTAATTTTTTCACGGGCGATCCATTTACCGGTCAATAGGTCAAGCTCCCACAGCAAATCAGAATGAAGTTTTTCTATGGTTACATTTCCTGAAGATACATTTGAAGATAGAGATACGATACACATGGCCTTCCATATCTTTCCCTTCTCGGTTAGAAAAAACGGTGTTAACTTGTGATTGATCAAAATATATTTCTTATTTGCATCTTGTATTTGAAAATCATAGGATATAACATGTAGCTTCCGCTCCTCCAATGGAATATTTTCATAGAAATTAAAGCCAGCATTGTTGATCTGAATGAGCATCTGAAAATCCGTCGCAGGGACATATTTCTGATAAAATCCGTATCCCATCTCAACAACCTGTTTTGAACTTAAACCTGCCAGAAACAACGGGTTATCTGAAACAAATTCAAATGCTTTCAATTGATAATCTATCACATAGATACTTTGATAGGTAATGCGTGCGAAAGCTTTAACTATTTCTATATAATCTTTGGTCTGTTCTAAATCTTTTGCTGAAAGACTATCCACCGTATTCTTGGGTGAAAATAAATCGTTAACATCCATGTTCAAACTCTATACTTCAAAAATAAATAAAACTACACTCAGGTGTAGCTTTTATTATGATAATCAGTAATATTTTTGAGCAAAATAGAAATCAATAGGCAGCCAAAAATCTATTGACTATGTGGACAACAATTATCCCTAATCGGAGAGCTTTGGCGAACAACAAACCGAAACATATCATTACAGCCTTAATTAACTTAAAAATGACAAATTGCAAAAACTGTGGAACTGATATCATTTCCAATTTCTGTCCAGAATGTGGTCAACCCGCGGTCCTTAAAAGAATAGATGCACACTATATCGCCCATGAGATCGAACATATTCTTCATTTCGAACGGGGGATTCTGTATACTATCCGCGAACTAGTCACCACTCCGGGAAAAAATGTTCGGAATTACATTTCTGAGAATCGAAGTCGCTTGGTCAAACCCATTATTTTTATTATTGTCACCTCACTGATCTACTCGATTGTAAGCCATTATTTTCATGTTGAAGACAAATATGTTAGTTATTATGAATCCCGACACTCCACAACGGGTGCTATGTATCTATGGATTCAAACCCATTATGGCTATGCCAATATTATGATAGGAATATTTATTGCATTTTGGGCAAAATTATTTTTTAAAAAATATGGGTTCAATCTTTTTGAAATTATCATCCTGTTGTGTTTTACTTTGGGAATGAGCATGTTAATACATTCACTTTTTGCAATAATCGAAGGTGCTACACATAAAAATGTTATGGTACTCTCTAGTATAGTAGGTATGTCATATTGCATTTGGTCTATAGGACAGTTTTTCGATCCACAAAAAACAGCTAGTTATCTAAAAGCCTTTGTCGCATACATTCTAGGATATATTACGTTTACAATAGTGGTCTTTACTATCGGTTCGACAATAGATCTTATCTTTCATTGACAATAATAGTTTTCGGATCTATTTATAAAAGGGATAAATCACCTCCGCCTTATAACTTAATTTTTATCAACTGAATTAATAAATGTTACAAAACAATTATTAAAATCCATTTATCAATCGATTGACTAAACAATATTGGATAAAAAATGTAACTTTTTTTCTAGATAATAAGCTCAATGGTTTATATTCATTATTATACAATATAAACCATTATGAGAAAACTTTTAAATTTATTGATTGCCACCTTGGCTCTGGGTGTAGCGTCGTGTAATAAGACGCTCATCCCAACGGATGAAAACAATGAAAATCTAAAACTAAAAGCATCCAGCGCGACGATTACGAATGAATGGCGCCAAAATCCGTACAAACTCAATGTCATTTATTTCGTACCTAATGATGTCGATTCGATTCCTAACTTTAGAAAACGAATCAGTCGGATCCTTCTTGATGCACAGGAAATGTTTGCCTCGAATATGAACCGCGAAGGTTTTGGGCGCAAATCCTTCGGATTGGATCTGACAAATGACACCCTGATCAATATCCATTACATTGCCGGAAAATTTGGTAAGTCAACTTACCCTTATTCAGGTGGTAGCGGTGCTGTAAAGTCCGAAGTAGATGCCTATTTTGCACAGAACCCCACGTTCAAAAAAAGTGAGCATAACCTGATTATTATTCCTACTTATAATACCGATCCGGCCAATCCAGGCGGCCCGCCATTCTATGGTACTGGCACGACCTGTTATGCTTTAGATTACATAAATCTGGACGCCAAAAACCTCGGAATAGGTGGAGATATTGGCTGGAAAGCGACAGTCTGGATAGGTGGAATGATTCATGAACTTGGCCATGGCTTAAATGCTAGTCATAACCGAATGAACAAGACATTGGCTCCGACTTTAGGTACTGCATTGATGGGATCTGGCAATTCAACTTATGGAATCTCCACCACTTCATTGACAGCTACCACTGCAGCAACCTTTAATAATAGTCAAGTGTTTAGCACTGTGACAAGAAATGACTGGTATGGTGCGGCATCTGCGGAGATCACTTCATTATCCTCAAGCTACAGCAACGACAAAATCATTATTTCCGGAAAATTTACCACAACCAAACCTGTAAATGATATCGTCGTTTGGCATGACAGGGAACCTTTTGGTGGCAATAATGATTATGATGCAGTACAATGGGCGACAAAAATCATTGGCCAAGATAGCTTCAGATTCGAGTGCCCGCTGGCAGATTTTTATGATTTAAATGGAAATTATGAAATGCGTATCGGCTTTATGCATGTCAACGGAAGCCGCTCAACATTAGGTTATGCTTACAACTTTGTCAATAATGTTCCTGATCTCAGCAAAGTTGTCACTCACAAACTATTGCCAACAACAGGCTGGTCAATCTTAGGCAGTGACAGCAACGAATCTGGTGCTCCCGCAAGCAATGTGTTAGATATGAACAGAAGTACAATCTGGCATACACCATGGTCTTCAGCCCAAACACCACAACCGCACTTCTTCTCTGTGAATATGGGTGCACTACGGTCGGTAAAAGGACTTGCATTTCGAAACCGCGATAATCTGAATGGAGCGATGAAAGATATTAATATTTATACGAGCACCAATGGTACAAGTTGGACCTTAATTAAATCTGCTCAGCTGAGCAAAGTTTCGGGTTCCTGGATCAATGTTAATCTTGATTCAACAATTAGCACGCGCTATCTTAAAATAGAATCTGTGAATTCCTGGGGTGATTTCTTCTATTCACACCTTGCAGACTTTGGAGTCTTCTCTAATTAGTCTTCAATTCGCTTAAACCTATAGAGGGGTGTCCACAAAGGTCGGACACTCCTATTTTTTTTTATTTCGTAACCATCTACACTATCTTTTTCAAATATTCAATTCCTAGAGCACATTTTGAACTGCTCCTTTTATTTATTCTAATATATTGGTATCGACCGCCAATATAGACCGATGACGATAAAACTGTCCCTTTAAATCTGGAATATGGATTTCAATCGATAAATCACTATTTTAGTTATTGTATGTCTTAATCAAATGATGAAAAGTTAATCATGGACCAAAAACAAGTAAAATACCCCGAGGAGAGTAAAACAAATTATATTAAAAATCAAATGACCGATCTTCAACTATTGGAATTCGAATTCGCAGAGAAAAGAATTCCAGCCACGATGCTTGTATTTATTCCGTTGTTAATATTTTTCACAGGTATCGATATCCTGTTAATAAGCAATTTGTATACTGTGAATGGTGATTTCAAATTACTGGCAGCTACATTCATTTGGACTTTCTTTCTTGTCACAGTCTATCGTAGTTTTCTCTGGAATCTGTTTGGCAATACAAAGGTTGAATTAAAAACAGATGGACTAACGATCGAAAAAAAAGGGACATTCCTCACCAGACCACAGAAATATGATTTAAATAAGGTAAGAAATTTAAAATTGGTTGATTATAAGTTCAGTTTTTTAAATTTTCTTGTTTCCCGTGGTAGTTTGATCAATTTACAAACCTATGGCTGTATTACCTTCAACTATGAAAATAAAGAAATAAATTTTGGCGGAAACATTTCGGGAGATAAGGCGCAGGAAATTGTTGAAATAATTCAAAAAAGAAAAGGCCTACTATAGAAACTCTTCAACAAGGAAGCATATCCCCAAAAGAAATCGAATAGCTATTAAGGGCAAAATGTACTCTGTGTAATTTAAAAATTATGGGCAAACAGATCATTAATACGAGAGCAAAAAAACAGGGCCGTATCCCTTCATAATAAAACGGCTAAAAGTCCATTGGAAAGTGATAAAAACAAGGACAGTGGGCTATAGATGTAGGTATCCCGTGATGCAAATACCGACTGTCTATACTTCTTAAATATACCAACATATTTCAGATCACCTATAAATCGCAAAAAGAAAATGCCGCTAACCACATACATGCCGTAAAGTACATAGTGATTCTCGAAAGGAACCTTTACCACCCCAATGGCAGAGAGGTTTATCAATGCAAAAAATAATAATCCAATGGCGACAAGTAAAGTCCCCTGCCAACCAGGATTAAATAACCTTCTTCCATTCAAGTCTGTAGGGATGGTAGCGCTAATCCCCCACTGACCTCCGAATACCCAAAAGAGATGAAGTAATGCTAGCAAAATAAAGATATTGGCAATTACTATTGATAATATAAATTCCATTCGATAAATATAATCTTTAAAATATACATCACCTTTAAAAAGTAATTTTTTATTGCATAAACAACAGCATTGAACATTATTGCTTATGCTTTGTGGCTATTTAAGATAAGTAAGCTAGAAAAAACATACATAGGGCCAGATGTTTACTACATCTTGAAGACATTAAACTTATGACCATCAGGGTCAGCAAAGACAAATCCATAATAGTTATTACCGAAACTGGTCGGTTTGGATACAATCGTTCCCCCAGCACTTTCAACTTCATTGGCCCATTGATCTGCTTGTTCTTTGCTTTCTGCGGAAAGCGTGAATATGATCTCATTGCTTATCTGAGAATCGCCAAAATTGACATCTTTTACATTCGATTCCAGTATATTTTTCAGAAAAAAATGAATTATAAAATCATTTTCCCCAAAAAAGAAGCTGACCAGGTCATTAGAAGTATGGGGATTATTGGGTTTAAATCCCAGTACTTCATAAAATTTCTGTGTGCGTTCCAGATTAGCAACCGCCAAATTGGCCCATATCATTTTAGGTTTCATATTATCTCATTTTTGTACAGCATAAAGTTAATGGTTTTCAACAGATTAAAGATTGTCATGGGACAAGTTTTCCCTATTCCTCTTGCTTTTTCAAACAAGCACGCCTTTATATTTTCGCAAAAAAATTAAAGGTATGTTGAGCGATGAGCACTGGATTGATAACTGATGTGTCATTAAGTCGATCTTCATACAATTCGATTTGTATCAATTTAACATCATTCGGTATTTTATACTTTTCATCTTTTGTATAATTATAACCGCGTACATCTTCATTTTCCTTGCCAGGAATTTTCTTGATTTCAACAAAGTAGCGCAGTGTAATGGTATTACCATATTGTTCGCCTTTTTCGAAACGAATTTTTCTGACCTGACTCATTGTATGTCCACTGGAATTAATATTTCCTTGTATACGAAATTCTAGCGTTTCAACAGTTTTGGAAAGCATAAAAATCTGGGGCGCGAACCGCTCTGTTATTTCGTTACGGCTTGTAAAAGTATATGTTGTACCAGTTTCGGGATTCTCTTTTGCCACTCGTTTTGGTACGGTTTGAATAGCAGAAATTTGCAATTTCTGTGTATTGATTTTACAGCCAGCAAATGCTACAAAGGAAATTAAAACCAGAATCTGTTTCATCGCACTATTTTAATCATATTAGATATCAAAAGTAACTAAAGGTATCAAACTAAAATATCCCTGAAAATGATGGTTTTTTTAGGTCTAAAGTTGATTTTTAGACTTGGATTAAGCCAAATCCAACCAATGACATGCACCTGCTGCTGAGATCCTTACGGTCCACCTGGATTTGAGCTTGCACCGATAAGAGTGAATACAGTATGCATAGGAACATTCAGAACAAATCCCCTAAGGTATCTAACTGAACTGGAAAAGAGGAAAATCCGCGCCGGTTTCAAAACTGGTAAATAATTGTAGCCGATGTTGGAAGTTTCTTGGGATAAATACAAAACTTTTTTTGTTACAATTTTAGAGCAAACAAGATAAAAACAACAGCCGAATCATCCCACTAAAGCAAAAAAACAACGCTTAAAAATGTTCATTTCAATTATTTATTGGCAAAAACAGCTCTGGTATCGCTTTGTATGAATTAAGCACATTGTTCCCAATATTTTTGTATAATAGCTATATTTTTAAAAAATAGCTAGGTAATGTTATCCATCGAATATTATTTTAAAACATATTTTCTACAGCTCTGTACGTTTGCCTTTCCATGGGTCAACTCGGAGGAAATAGCCAAGGATATTGTACAAGATGCTTTTATTGTCCTAATGGATAGACCAGAGCTGTTGGAGAAAGGAGAACGGGTTATCAAAAGTTTTCTCTACACCTCCGTAAAAAATATGGCAATGAACACCAAACGACGGGATATGGTATTTGATAAGATACGCAATTCCATCACCGTAGAAGAATCCGACAATCATAATATCCTGGACGATCTTATCAATTCCGAACTGATTGGCGCATTACACCGCGAACTTGACCAATTACCTGAAGGCTGTCAGCGAATCTGCCGTTTAATCTACTTGGATGGCATGAAATATGACGAGGTAGCACAGGAATTGGATGTGTCTGTCAACACCGTAAAAACCCAACGCATGCGTGCAATAAACCTTTTGAAAACCAAATTCCTAAATTTAATTTTAAACTTCCTTTTGTTTTAAAGATTATTTCTCTTTATTTTTTTTCATCCCGAGTCACCCTTTTTGATTCCTCAAGTTATTTAGTTATTGAATTATGATAGAAACCGATAAAATAGTATTGGCTGAATTGGCTTCATTACTCCTGAAAGATGGACAATTATCTACTGCACAGGAAAATGAGCTAAAACGTTTGTTGGAAAAATATCCTGAGGCAAAGGATAGTTTACGCCACCGTCTTGCGAATACGGATATCCAAGTTCCATTTGATTTACGCAGCACCGATCTAGATCAGGAGTGGGAAATTTTAAAAACCAAATATAAAGAAAGAAAAATTGCTCCAAATTATCGTCGGTGGAATGGAAAATGGAAAACTACTATCGGAGTAGCTGCTGCACTACTATTACTCTTTACTTTTGTTTGGATCTGGAAATCCTATCTAAAACCTATCAATTATCTTATCCCAGATAAGGTCTATGGACAGAAAAATGATGTCCTCCCAGGGGAAAACGGTGCTATCCTGAAGATTAAAGGAAAAGAAGACATTAACTTAATGAATAAACAAGTCGATCAAAGCCTTTCTCAAGGTATCGAATTAAAAGATGGAAAATTACTATACTCACAGCTCAAAACCGAAGAGTCTAACCCGATACACACCTTAATTGTGCCCAAGAGATCTACTATAGCGATAACGCTAAGTGATGGTACACGTGTATGGGTGAATTCGGAATCAGAACTGATTTATAAAGCAAATTTCACTGAAAATGAACGGAAGGTAACATTAAAAGGTGAAGCTTATTTTGAAGTTGCCAAGGACACAAAACGACCATTCATCATAGAGGCTAATGACCTTAGTATCCAAGCTATAGGAACAGCTTTTGATATCAATTCCTATAAGCCCAACGCCAAAGTACTATTAACAGAAGGACGCCTAAAAGTCAATGGACAAGAAAAAGAGATTTTTATAGATGCTGGAAATGGAGTAAAAATGGTTAACAGTCAATTGGTAGCCTTTCCTATACCAGATATGGAGGAAGCAACAGCATGGAAAGATGGCTATTTCTATTTCGATAATAAAAATATGCAGCAGATTCTCGATGAATTAAGCCGATGGTATGGTATCAACATAGACTCCAACGTTTCATTAGACAAAAGGCGTTACAAAGGAGGTATAAAAAGAGATGTGACCCTTGCAGAGGTCTGTAATCTACTGAAAGACCTGACCGGCTATCAGTTAACAATCGACAAAGAAAAATTAATCGTTAACAAACCGACTGACAAAAATAAATAAACTATCTAACTAAGAAAAGGAGGGCTTATAATATGTAAGAAGATAAATACCTAAATATTGTATGAAAAAGAATGCAGAAGTACTCCAATACTCCTGCATCTAACTGAATTAACAACTGATCATAAACTATTAATTCTCTACCAAATTATGAATAATTTATTTTATTCAAAAGGAATTCTTTGTCCTATAGACAAAGGAAAATTTTTGAACAATCTAATCAAAATGAAACTGACAGGAATATTATTAGCAACATCCATGATGGGTGCCTATGCTTCAAGCTCTGCTCAGATTACACTGCACGCCAAAAATGCAAAGATTGAAACGGTCCTCAAAAACATCACCAAGCAGACAGGAGTACGTTTCATCTTTATGGAGGGCTTACTGAATAATGAAAAAGCAAATCTTGAAATAACAGATGCAACCCTGAATAAAACACTTGATCAGCTCTTTAAAAATAGCGCATTCTATTACATGGTACATCGTGGTACTGTCGTCATAAAACGGAAACAGGAAAATGTACCTGATGATCAATCAAGTAGCGAAATGCTGTATCAGCAACGAACTATTAAAGGGAAAATACATGACACAAAAGGAAATCTATTAAATGCAGTAAGCATTTTGCTCAAAGGGACAAACATTGGAACCTCAACAAATGCTAGAGGCGAATTTCAACTTTCTCTCCCAAATGGGAATAGAGGTACGTTGATCTTCAGCGCAGTGGGCTTTAAGCAACTTGAACTTCCCATCAACAACAAAACTGAGCTCAATATCGTCATGGACAACGACGAAATTGGGCTTGAAGAGGTGGTGGTCGTTGGATTTTCAGAGGTCGATAAAAAGCACCTCGCCTCCTCCGTATCTCAAATGGATATGGAAAAAGTAAAAAACCGTCCAATCTATAAAATGCAGGATGCCTTTTCGGGAACAATTGCTGGTGTTACAATGATGCGAGGGAATAGTCTTCCTGGCAGTGTACCTGGCACCATTTCTATTCGCGGTATCAGTACACTACAAAATGCCGATCCTCTGGTCATCGTAGATGGAATGGAACAGAGTATCCACGATATCGATCCTAACCAAGTGAAAAGTATTACGGTACTTAAAGATGCGGCTTCAGCATCTATGTATGGCTCCCGCGGTGCCAATGGCGTTATCATCATCGAAACGGAGCGTGGACAAACTGGCCAATTCAAGGTTTTTACAAATAACTGGTATGCAATAAACAAACCGATAGATCTTCCAGAATTTGTTGGCGCAGTTGATTTTATGAAATTGCGAAATGAAACACTGATCCAACAAGGGCAACCAGCGATCTATTCTGATGAAACAATTGAACAATATGCGAGTGGAAAAATAAAAGGAGTTAACTGGCTGGATGAAATAATGGAACGCACCTCTACCGCAATCAACAACAACGCTAGTATTTCTGGTGGTGGAGGTGTAGGTACTTTTAACCTTATGTTGGGTCATATTAAGGAAAATGGCCTTAACAATATTGAAGGGACGCAAAAATTCTCGGCCAGATTCAACACAAATATCAATATTGCAGATAAGTTTGTTTTGATGGCCGATTTTTACGCGCATCGTCTACAAGTCAATAGGCTGATGGCAAATGATGATGGTCACGGGCTCTATCAACAAGCCTGGCGCCTAAACCCAACACAACAGATCTACTATGATGTAGACAGGCCTGAACCATTCATTCTGCATAACAACATTAATCCGATAGCTTCGATTAAACATGGTGGTACCAAAAACTATATGCATGACCGTAGTACGATCAATCTCCGACCTAAATACAATATTAACAGTAACCTAAATATCGAAGGAAATGTATCATACATGATCAATAAATCTGCCGACAAACAAAAGCGATTAACCTATAAATTCTTTGATGAAAAAGGGGCGCCAATCAGCATATGGGGTAACGATGTGAATGCCTCACAGGGAGTAAGTGAGAGCCAACTGACTGCGCGAGCATTGGTAAATTACAATAAGGAACTACGTCAGGACAAAGACAAAATCTATCTCACCGCAGGTTCTGAGATCATGAGCTATACCTTCACCGATTTTAGAGAAATTAGCAAGGCTTCTTTTTTTGGTAAATTAAACTATTCATTTGATAACCGTTATATATTTGAATTAACAGGTCGTTCGGATGGAAGCAGTAAATTTGCACCGGGTCATCGCTGGGGATTCTTTCCATCAGGGGCCTTTGCATGGAACCTGCATAATGAAAGCTTTTTCAAACCTATTCTCGAATCCGAGGCGATCAACAATATTAAAATCCGTGCCTCATACGGTTTAATTGGTAATGAAAATGTAGCCCCGTATCTGTGGCAGGAATCTGTCAATACTTGGGGATGGACAATGCGTGTTCCTAATTCTAATTTTTCATGGGAGAAACAAAAACAATGGAATCTTGGTCTCGATATGAATGCCTTCAAAAATAGACTTTCTTTAACAGCCGAGGTATACCATAAAAATTCGTATGATTTAATCTATGATCAATTTGCTGTTCCGCCCCTAACAGGCTCATACACCTTAGTCTCAGCAGTAAATATTGGTGCGGTAGAGAATAATGGCTGGGAAGTTTCGATAAACTGGTCTGACAAGAAAGATGATTTCTCCTATAAAGTCGGTGCAATGCTATTCAATAATCGCAATCGCATACTCAAGGCTGGCTATAATGAAAATGACCGCTTGATTTTCAAAGGCAATAATGATCAGATATGGTATAAAGGGATCCCAATCAATAATTATTATGGTTTTCAATCAAATGGCTACTTTCAGAATCAACAAGAAATTGATGAAACAGCAGCAAAAATGCCCAATTCTAGACCTGGTGATATCCGTTATGTCGATCAAAATCAGGATGGTCTCATTAACGACAATGACCGTGTTTATCTGGCGGATCCACTTCCCTATTACAATTACGCTATCAATATTGACCTACATTATAAACGCTGGGATTTTTCTGCGTTAGGTCAAGGTGTGGGTAAGAGAACTGGTAGGCTAGCTGGTCAGGAGGCCTATCCAGTTTATGTAGATGGAAACAGCAATGATCTAGGGGCACCACGTGTTGAATATGTTGCCGACCATTGGAGTCCGGAAAATCCAAATAGTCGTTTCCCACGTCTATGGACAGGCTCTACGCCGAACACACTTTTGAGTAATGTATGGCTCAGCAATGCGGCCTATTTCCGTGTTAAATCACTTCAACTTGGATACACTTTTCCATCCATTGGTAAAAGTGTCAAAAACCTGCGGATTTATGTAAACGCCCAGGATGTATTCACCTTGACAAAGTGGGAAGGACTAGACCCTGAGCGGATCGGTAGTGGTAATGGAAATTACCCGCGGATGGCAACATACAGTTTTGGATTAAGTGCGAGCATTTTTTAATATCATAACAATGAAAAAGAAAATTATTACCCTGATAATAGCATTGGCGACACTTAGTAGCTGCGAAAAATTTCTTGATAAACGAGATCCAACAGCAACTTCCTTTGATGAGTTTTTTAACACAGAGGAGGATTTACGTCGTGTGGTCTATAGCAGTTATTTGGATGCTTTTATGGGTCCAGGTGAACGTCGTCTCCTTTTTTATATGACCGAAGGTCGTTCGGACAATGCTTATGCCCGCATTGAGACAGACCACCATATGATCATTGCCAACGGCAATATGACCAGCAACTCTGCTTTAGCTGTTTATTACTGGAATTTACACAATCAGCATATAGGACGCATTAACACCTATTTGGCAAATGTTGACGTTCCCTATGTCGAAAATGAATCTACGCGGCAAAGGTATAAAGCAATTCTTGAAGGTTTGCGCATCTGGCATTACTTCAGGATCACAGAATTTTGGGGTAATGTCCCTTTTGTGCTTACTCCGGTTAAACTGGAAGAGGCAACACCAGCTGTGACCCCTAAAGCCGAAATCCTCGACAAACTCTTTGAAATGAGTGAAGATGTCGCCAATAGACTTCCGGAAAATGAAGGTACTACAAATGCATATATGTTCAATAAGTATTCCTTTAAAACATTGGTTATGCGCTATGCGCTCTATAATGGAAGGTACGAACTGGCGGCGAGGCTTGCTAAGGAAATAATGAATAGTGGAAAATATCAACTGCACCCTCAATACGCCAATCTATTTAACTATCAAGCAGATAAAACCAACAAAGAGTTTATCATCAAGTTCGATATGGAGAGTCATAACAACTCAGCAACGGCGTCATTTCAACATCTGGCTCCACAATATCGAACCGGAAATGGACAATCTTATGTCGTTCCTCTAAAAGCACTCGTGGATAGTTATTGGACTTTACAGGGGCGGCCAATTGACAACTGTCCATTACACAGCAAGCAAGCCTATGAGCTTAATCCAAAATTAAACCGCGATCCACGGTATGAAGCCAGTGTATTTGGTCATGGCGATCTCTTCAATAATGAAAAAATAGACATCTATGATTCCAAAAGCGCTTTTTACTACCAAAACCTACGCAGTAGTAGATCGGGATACTGGTTTAAGAAATTTGTGGACCAAGCCGATGCGTTCCGTACTGGTGGAAATATGCATTTTTCTTTAGCCCGCTACGCCGAAGTCCTTTTAACCTATGCCGAAGCCAAAATTATGTTGAATGAAATAGATGAACTGGCTAAAAGTTGTATCAACCAAATTCGCAAAAGAGCCGGACTTGATATGAGCATTGCGGATGTCAATTTAGTTGCAAAATCACAGCAGGAATGGATAGCGCTCATCCGCAACGAAAGAAGAATCGAATTTGCTGGCGAAGGATTACGCTATAGCGATATCTTGCGATGGAAAACGGCAGAAACGGTACTTAATCAAGCAGCTCTCGGTCACATGCGTTTGAATGGTGCTGGACAGTCTGAGGTACTTAAAATTGAGGATCGAAAGTTCTTAAATCACCAATACCTATGGCCATTTCACGAAAGTAGTTTTCAGGTAGAACCTAACTTGGTGCAAAATCCGGGTTACTAATCCAATACAACTGTATTCTTTTATCCGATATTGCAAAAGCGGCATTCCTTATGGAATGTCGCTTTTGCATTTTATTTTTCTTTTGTTCAATACAACTTTTAATAGGAATAGCCTACCTAAGCGAAAAGAGAGACCTTTCGAGCAATGCCAAGAAGTAGCCCCCCTTATATGCGCAAAATAGCAACAACTTTTTCAAAACGACCATGATTGCTTACTGAAGTTGCAAATAGTTCTGTCCCCCCCTCTACAGCAATATATGGAATGCCAAAATGGTCTTTGACAATTTCATTTTTTTCGATTTCAATAACGTAGTCTAGAAGACTAAAAACGCTAACAGCTATGGAATGTATAAAATCAGGCGCAAGAATTGTTTCTGTATAGTAGATATTCCCTTCACAAAAAACCCCGCCATAAGCATTACTGATCGACTGCTGGAATATTGTACAAACCAGTTTTTTAGGCATATATTTCCGGATCTTGGTTTCTCTATTCCATATCTTATAAGCTGCCTCTTTCATACTCCATAAGAGCCATAGTGTAGTCTCGGGATCTGGACTACTTGCTATTAACAATTGCTCATCAGCACCAAATAATTTCGGAATAAATCCCCTACGTCGCCAATTACTGTCTTTGCGGGATTGTACCAGATCGATGACGTCATTACCAATCATTTCATTTGAAGTTTGCTTTCTATAATATCAATAGCTGCCTTTACATTGAGCATACGTTCCATATCGGGATTGTCAATAACAATATCGAATTTCTCTTCAATATCCAATACTATATCAACCAGATTGGCAGAATTGATTTGGAGGTCGTGAATGAAATCAGTATTCTCGCTAAGGCTCCCAAAAGCGTCATCATTTGCAGTATATGGTGCTATGATAGGCCTTAATGCGTCAATTAGTTCTTCTCTGTTCATAGACTTAGTTATTAAATTTTTTAAATATTAGACAGGCATTTACATCGCCAAAGCCAAAACTGGCTTTGGCTACAATATTGGGTCTCAAGTAGGTTGTTTTCAGCGGTACTTTCAGCGGATCTATAAGAGCAGCGATGTCGGGATGTAGGTCATTACAGTTGCTATTACCGAACAAGAACCCTTCGTACAGTTGCAATACTGTAGCGACACTTTCAATACTACCTGCCGCGCTGAGGCAATGTCCAATCAAGCCTTTGAGCGAATTGATGTAGGGGAAGTTTTTCCCGTTACGTTCAAGCGCCTTAGTCCAATTTTCTATCTCGAGCGCGTCCTTGGCTGTTGCAGTAAGATGCCCATTGATGGCATCAATATCCATAGCAGAAATACCAGCATTTTTAAGTGCATCAATGATGCATCGTTGCACAGCATCGCTATTAGGAGCTGTCATGCTCCCCAATCCACGCTGACCTCCTGAATTGACCTGGCCCCCAAGCAATTCTGCATATATCTTTACACCACGCGACAAGGCGCTTTCTAAATCTTCTAATAGTAAAGCACCTGCTCCACTACCGGGGACAAACCCTCCGGCCGTTGCACTCATTGGCCGGGCCCCTTGTTGTGGATGTTCATTATATTGAGAGCTACAGACCCGCAGGGCATCGAAGCCTGCCCAGATGTAAGGGCCACTATCTCCTGTACTTCCTGCTACCATCCGTTTTGCTCTTCCCGAACGAATGCGGTCATAAGCCATCAGAATGGCTTCCGTACCCGTAGCACAGGCTGATGAATTGGTTGTCACTTGATTTCCAAGCCCGAGTTTTCCCCCTAGGTATGCACTGACTCCACTGTTCATCGTCTGTGCCACTACTGTACTTCCTAGCCTCCGTGTTTGCAGATCGTCTACTTTATAAATGCTTTCACGAAATTTATCTATGCCGGAGGTACCTGAACCAAAAACAGTTCCACTATCCCAATCCGGTTCAGAAGAAACATCTATTGGTAGCTCTGCATCTGCCCATGCTTGCATACCAGCAATGACGCCGTACAATATTCCGGTGCTATTAAATCCTCTCAGTTCTAAGTCGGTAAAATACTGTCTTTTGAGATCTTCAGATATCGCTGGCGTTCCAGCTATCTGGCAAGAGAATTGTAGCCTTTCCAGTAGAGGATCATGCGTTATCCCCGAAAGTCCATTTTTTATGGCCGTTGAAAAGGCGGGTACTCCTACTCCGTTTGGGGCAACCACCCCTAGTCCAGTTATTACAACTCTATTCATAGCTCCCTCTTCATCATACCTGACAGGGTTCCTTTACAAACCTCATATCCAGCTTCGTTTTTCAATGTGACAGCGCACTTGAGCTTCCCGAACCTAAAATATATCTTATCCGAAAAAACGGTAACCTTTTCCCTAGGATACACCGGTTTTAAGAATTGTATTTCACTTGAGGTCAATGCCATCGCAATACCATTGTTTAAATCACTACCGAGCAAATAAATTCCAAAGCAGGCCAGCCCTATCTGAGCCATTACTTCGGTCAAAATAACGCCGGGAGTAATTGGATTACCGCAAAAATGCCCTTTGTAAAAATCCAGATTTTCATTGAAAGTATAGTTTCCTATAATACCTTCTTCATCTACATGCACCAATTCATCCACAAATAAAAATGGCTCCCCATAAGGCAATTGCGCAATAATATCATTCAAATCCATCGACTTATTTTTTAAGGTTACCATTGTAATAAAACTCGCTGTGCTGAGAAACCGGGGCCAAAACTCAACATTAACCCTAGTTCTCCGGCCTGAGGCTCGCGTGCCATGATACGCTCGAGAACATAAAGAACTGTAGCACTTGACATATTGCCATACTGGGCCAGAACGGCCTTGGTATCTGTAATATCTTTGCCAAACTCGGCAAAAATCTGCTCCATTGTTGCGACAATCTTTTTACCTCCAGGATGAAAAATCATATACTTTATGTCTTCAATTTCTAAACTATTCTCCTGTAAAAATGGATGTATGACTGCATCAAAATGCGATGCGATCACATTGGGAACCTCAACATCCAATATCATCTGCATACCGCCATTTGTTAGCTTGAAACCCATAATATCTTCAGTATCATAAAAATGGTACATCTGTTGGTCAAGTATCACAGGTCCTCGATCTGCTTCATGAGATGAAAGTAAACAACAGGCGGCGCCATCTCCAAATATCGCAGCGCTAACTATATTGGACATTGAAAAGTCTGACAGCTGAAAGGTTGCTGTTGGTGCTTCGACGGCAATTACAGCAGCACGTTTTCCAGGATTGGCCTGCAAGAAATTTTTGGCGTAAATAATACCGGAAACTCCAGCAACACAACCCATTTCAGTAACTGGCAGCCTGACAATATCCTGCCGGAGCTTCATCTTATTGATAAGATATGCGTCCAATGAAGGTATCATAATCCCTGTACAGCTGACGGTGATGATATAATCCAGAGATTGGGGTGTCCATCCTACCTTTTCGAGAGCCTTACGAAGTGCTTCCTCACCTAATACTATGGCTTCCCGCATGTAAATATTATTTTTCTCCTCGAATGATGTTGCAGTAAAAACCTCATTCGGATCCATAATAGCATACCTTCTGTCGACAGCCGAGCCCTCAAAAAGTTTCTTTACTTTTTTTATAAACCGGTGCTCCTGGCCCTTAAGCCATATATCCAATAGCGGAAGTATTTCAGCAGTTGTGCTGGAGTATTTGGGCAGTTGCTTGGCAACACTTATTATTTTAACATTCATATATTGGAAATTATCCATTGGTAACGAAATGCCCATTTCCACTGGACCATATAGTTTTTTAAATGTAATTGTTTGCAGAACTCCTCAAGCTCATTTTTCTTAAAGCCACGTAATATTGAAATAAGTCCATCCTTCTTGGTCATATTGTTTAACTTAAAAACAACACAAATGGTTTGAAAAAGTCGATAGGCAATTTTGCTTCGCTGCAAATCGTTGATTACTATCCCTAGGTTTGAAATTTTGACTAGGATATTTATTAGTTCTATAATCTGATCAGTATCAAAATGATGTAATGTAAGAGTACATAGTGCAATGTCAAACTTTGCCATTTCAAAATTCTTATCGAATACATCGCCGCACAGGTATGAAATATTGGGATAATCTTTTGATAAAACTTGAGCATAGTTAACAGTGAATGGATTGGCATCTATTCCCACTATTTTAAGATCTATATTATTACTATAACCATAGTCGCTCAACATACGTAACATCTCGCCATTACCGCAGCCGATATCGACAATGGTTAGTGTTTTGGTTGTATCGGCTTTTAACAACAATGTCCGGACGCCATCTAAGGTAATCTTGTTGCCCCCCAAAAAATGATTTATTTTCGATATTTCGTCCAAAGTAATGCGGAGTTCATCACCTTCAAGTGAAAAATCGTCCATAATTTCGTTTTTCTTAGTTCTAAACTTTGTATTTATCCCCATTTTATTTGCTTCATATTTCCGTGAGTTTGTTTGATTATCCATGTCAACACTGCAGGAAAAAGTACGGCAACCCTCATTAAGACCCTAATACCAACTTCGTATCCTAGCACTGTTGCTAAAATCCTTCCGAAAAATAGGCGTCTCGCAAAGTTTTTTCGCCATTGGTTGATGTAACGTTTTTCCAGTCCTTCACGTGAGGTTATTTTGCCAGCATAATAGTCCACAATAAGTTCGGAAGCTATTTTTGCACTGTGTATCGCCATCGCCATCCCATTACCGCAAAAGGGGTGGATCAGGCTCGCCGCATCGCCGACCATCAGGATATGATCTTCTATCACTGTTTTTTTTTCAAATGAAATCTGGCTAATGGTAAGCGGTTTATCAAAAAGTACCGTATTGCGTTCAAAAAAACATTTAAGATGACTATTCGTAAACAAGACGTGCTTCTGATGTTCGACGACATTTTTATATTTTTTAAACATCTCTACATCTGTTAGATAACATAAATTTATCGCATTATGTTCGATTTTTGAAATGCCGCAGTATCCTCCCGGAAAATTATGCAACGCAATTAGGCCGTCCGGAAAATCACCTGAATAATGTGCTTTAACCGCCATCCATTTCGATGTCTTTTTCATGAAATCACGAGCTAAAATCTGATCAATATTGGCACGTTTTCCAAAAGCACCAAGTACAATCTTTGCTCTCAAAATCTGATCTTGAACCGAAACCTCAAATATATCGTCACTAAAAGATATTCCAGAAACGCTGGCTATCACAATCGCACATCCATTTGCTTTTGCTTTTTGGTATAAGAAATCGTCCAAACAATACCGGCTTACGCCAATACCGCCCAAGGGCAATTTGACCTGAGCCGATTTTCCATTTTGCGTCGTGAATTTAAGATGTTGAATATAGGTTGGATGCAATTCATTTATATTGGCGTTAAGCCAGCACAAATAGGGTACAATTTCATTGGAAAGATATTCTCCACACACTTTATGATGAGGATAATTGTGCTTTTCGATTAATGTTACTTTTAATCCTTGTTTAGACAGATGAAGTGCACTCGTGAGCCCGGCAAGACCCCCACCTATAATTATCACATCAGGATTTACTGTCATACATCACAATTCGCTTTACATTGGTAATCTTTAACATATCATCTTCATAAGTCATCACAGTCTCCATTTGGTCAGTCCCGTTTGATTCAAACAAAATAACGCTAAAAAATAAGCACACTCGGCAAGGTAACTCACAAGCCTTATGATTAATCTGGTTTATGAAAAGTTTCTTTGATAACAGCTACGACCATAAATAGTTTTGATCTTGCGGCAAATAGAAAACTAAGAGCTTCCCCTCACACTTGTATTTTTCATCGATCAGAGCTTTAACTGGATTGGCTATGGACTTTTTAGAAATCTTTGCTCCTTTTCGACAAATAAACCGTCGAGAAAAAGATACCTGTCTCTGAATTGCTCGGGAGATGCCTTTGCTTCAATAGCTATGTTAAGTATATTCATAAATTTATCTGTTGCTGTGGTTTTTGGCCACACAGCAAGGTCTCTTCCATTGGGATTACCGGTCTTAATAAAATTGATGAAGTAGCGCTGTCCCAGTAGTGAAGTTTTATAGTCATCCTTCGTCCAGTCAAAAACATCATTGCTCTTCAGGTTTCCCAATAGATATTCAATATCACTGGCATGGGATGCTCCCGGGAGGACTGGTGGCAGATTCTCTTTGTCCGTATTCGCAGATTTTTTATTTATCCCACCAGCGAGTCCTGTCTCCACGTTGCTATAAGCTGCTTTCATCGGTGGCCGCGCTTTGCTAAATATGTAAACATAGACAGGTTGACCACTGTTTTTTCGTTGCAAATCGAGCCACTTCCAAGTACTGTAAACAATAAAATTATCACTGGCTAGCCCAGTCGCCGATTTGAGGACTTCACTTTCTGTTTTTCCGGGATATAATTTGAGTACTTCATCAGCTCCAGTGCCAAACTGTTCGCGTACTAACCTTTCATAGTTGTCCGGTGATGGATAAGACTTGCCTGTGAAGGCGAGATAAGGAGCCTCTGTAGACGTCCAGCCCGCAAGTAGAGGAACTTTGGACTGCTCCCCTGCTTCAAATATTTCCAACGGTGATTTGGGGAGAAAATAACCATCTATGATCAGACGTGTCATAAAGGCGCCGGGCTCACTGGCCCAGTCAAGTAGTTCTGCGGCAGGAATTTTACGCAATTGGCTGAGATTGCCTGCGTTGACTTTGGCCGCAAATGTAACACCTCGTTGTTCTTGCTCCCCAAGGGAAATAGTGCCATATCTTAAATTAAAAACACTTCCGCTCTGACCGATAGCACGCTTAAATAGCCCTTTAGAAAGCGGACTGCTCATCTGAGCGGAAACAGACATGCTTCCTGCAGATTCGCCACCTATGGTAACCTCATCAGGATTACCTCCAAAGGCAGCTATATTCTTTTTGACCCATTTTAATGCCGCATATTGATCCAGGAGACCATAGTTCCCTGATGCATTTTTTTGTGATTCTTGGGTTAGTTCCGGATGCGCAAAGAAACCAAAGATGCCCAAACGATAATTGACCGTAACGACAATAATGCCTGCTTTGGCAAAACTCTCCCCATCGTAACGATTTTCTGATCCATCACCGGCATTAAAGCCGCCACCATAAAAATAAACTAAAACAGGAAGTTTACCGGATCCCCCCGCCTTTGGTCGCCATATATTCAGGTAGAGGCAATCTTCACTTATACCCGGAGAACGAAATCTCATATCCCCATAGATCGGTTTCTGCATTGGTGAATTTCCAAAGCGATCTACCTTTCGAACCCCTGTCCAATGATCGGCAGGTTGTGGTTCTTTCCATCGCAAATTGCCAACCGGCGGTTTTGCAAAAGGGATCCCACGGAATGCCTGCACTCCGCTGGATAACGTAATTCCCTCCATTATCCCCTCCTCAACCTTTACTTGAGGCTGTTGGGCAAAAACAAATGATATAATCAGGAACGCGGTGACAGTAAAAAAAGTCTTTATCATAAGAATGTTCGCTTAGTTTATGATTTAGTATTCACTCAGTTAAAATACTAAAATAAAATTAAACGAACAGGTTTTCAATATCTTACATAGGACTGCGCCAATTAGGTAAACTCTCGCTTGTAGGCATTGGTCAAATTACAAAATCAAATGCCTTTACTTTATCTCGCACCGTCATTCCATAATTTTTCAACAATTTCGTTTTGATTATATTCAAAATAATTTCCCTGTTTGTCTTTTTGTCTTTGAAACAATCTGCGGTCAAAGGTTGTAAAATTTAGCTTTAGAAAATCAATAAAATAGTCATCAAGATGATAATGAAACTGCGCTCTCAAACTTTTATCATCCTCGTCCTGTATAACAAAAGTCTTTTGCCGTCGCACAATTTCTGCCAGTTCATCCTTTGTGATATGTTCAATAATTTTCGGAGCAGGAAGTGATATTCTGAATGCTAAAACCTCTACGCCTTCTTCCTCCCACCATTCCCAAAGATTAAATTGAGATATATCTTTCCCCGTCATTTCATGAAGCGTATTTTCAAGCTTTTGATATTCGGTATTATCTTCATCCCGGTTCTCTTCACAATAGTCGGAATATGCCAGAATGAGTTTTAGAACTTCCGGATAGCGTTTTTCCAATGTTTGAAAATCAGGTTCAATTTCTTTTCTTAATTCCATTATCTCAATATAGCGTCAAAAGTATCGCCATCTTGTTGAACGGCCTCCGCACATCCTTAGCTTTATACCAAACAAGTAGGTTCTTGTCTTTTGCTCAAAAAGACGAGGTCAACAAACAAAAATAGAATAATAATTTATACCGATTATATTTTACCATGTTATCGGCAGTTAAAAAATTAGTAAATTCACGATATAATAACGCTTGATCAACACATAAATATAATAAGATGCACCTTACACTGGTGTCCTGACAATGATTAAGCAAGTAAATGTCGTACATCTGTTATTTATCGGAAAACAATTATGGAACTATCATCGACAGCAGAAAATATTATCACGCAAATTAGCGACAAGAAGACCAAACTTGGTGACTTGCGTAAAATTGCTAACGTTATAAAAAAAGACCACGAACTAGCCATGGAACTGTGGTCTACAACACACTACCTTGCCCGACAATTGGCGATCTTACTGATGGACAAGAAATTACTTTCTAAAGAAATTATTGACAGATTGGTCAGTGATATTGAACAACATCGGGAAGACGAAAAACTGCAGCTGATTGATTGGCTTATGGCGAATCAACTTGCCAAAGACAAACGTACAATCGCATTAATGGAAAGTTGGGAAAATAGTACATCTCCCCTTCAAAGACGTACTTTTTGGTACCATCAAGCCCGATTGCGATGGGTGGGACAAACACCGCCGCCCAATAGCGAGGAATTGCTTTCGAAGATTGAAACCCGAATTGAAAATGAAGTATCTGAAGTCCAGTGGGCGATGAATTTTACCGCCGCTCAAATCGGTATTTTTCAGGAAAATTTCCGAAAAAGATGTATAAATATCGGTGAGCAAACAGGGCTTTATAAAGACGAAATGGTGGCTAAAAATTGTACACCAAACTATTTACCAAAGTTCATCGCCATTCAGGTTGCAAAACTTAATAAATAAAATCACTGGATTTCTCATAAAGTTGTTCGGTGATATATCCCGGTGGCCAAAAATTGAGATCACACTGCGGAAAATCTCAATTTGAGATATTAGCAATAACTTAGAAAGAACACCCAATCAACGGGCTAACAATGCAATGAAATCGGATATCAATATATCATCCGCGGAAATATGGACCAAACAGTTATCTATTTGGGTGATATACCTGTTTCTTACTACGATGATTTTTTCTTCCATCTGTAATGGTCAGGATAAAAAATCGTGGTCGAAAGAAGAATGGAATACTTTGCTGACCGAGCAATTATTCCCAGGTAAAAAGATCGAAAATTTAGCTTTCAATTTCGATACCCCTTTTGAAGAGAAATACATTCCGATGAAGGATAGTATTATTCTGAATGGACTATTATTTAAAACCAAAAGACCCAAAGGTCTGATCTTCTATTTACATGGAAGCAATGGAGCCTTGGACACTTGGGGTAAAATTGCGCGTATATATACAGCGAATAATTATGATATCTTTATGCTTGACTATCGTGGCTATGGCAAAAGCCAAGGTAAAGTTACCGATGAAAGTATGCTATATAATGATATTCAAATAGTCTATAATAAACTAAAGACAATCTATTCTGAACATAACATTATCGTATTGGGCCAATCTATGGGCAGTGCACTTGCCTCTAATATTGCAGCCAACAACCAGCCGGGTCTGCTGATCTTACAGGCCCCATATTATAATTTAGCAGACTGGGTAAACAATGTTGCTCCTGAATTAGACACCACAAATATCCCCTTCCGTTTTGATAATGCATCTCATTTGAAGAAGGTAAAATGTCCGATTATTATTTTCCACGGCAGCAGTGATAAGGCTGTCTACTATGGTTCCTCTGCGAAACTTTCCAAACTGTTAAAAAGCTCAGATCGTTTCATCACATTAAACAATGAAGGGCATAATGACTTCTCGAAAAACAAAGTTTATCTGAAATGGATTAGCACGATATTAAGATCAAACCAACATGCGAAATAAATGACGATAATCCATTATTGGCTATAAATATTGACAGTCGCGAAAGGAATATGACAATTGACACCGAATTACCAATTACTCTTCCTACCTTTGTTTTCAAATTAAACACATATGCCAAAAGAAACAAAAGCGGGACTTTATCAGGGAACCATAGAAAAAGATGCCAATGGAAATTACTTTTGTGGCCCTTATCTATTGGATTATCAAATCGTAGAAGCTTATTTTAAATTGGGTGATCGGGTCAGCTTAAAAAGTATCATCAAAAATACCAGCCGTATGAGTATGGAAACTTATCCACAAAAATCAATTAAGTTTTCATATGCTACTGAAAATCATGACAATGATTAAGATGAACTAAATCGTTCAATACTGAATACACTTCACCTGTTTTCATACCCCTTTAAAACGGGATGTATGAAAACAGATGGATAATAAAGTATCAGCCCTGCAACATAGGGGTAAACGAAATTGACGATCAACTTTTAGAGATGATAAAATCCTGATAAACAATTTCGAATTCCTTCTGTTAGGTATAAAACAGATAATATTGTTTATGCCTCATTTTATTATAGAATGTTCACAAGATATTCTTCAAACGATAGCTCCCGGCGAACTCATGGACGCTGTATATGATACCGCAGACGCTACAGGAATTTTTGCTAACAATGACATAAAGGTTAGAATTCAGTCATTCCACCATTATAAACTTGGAAGCAATAAGACTAATTTCTTACATGTCTTCGGATATATTATGGAGGGACGAACTACGGAACAAAAGGCAAATCTCTCAAAAACAATCACTGCCCGCCTCAAGAAATTGCTTTCTTCGATCTCTTTCCTTTCGGTTAGCATCAGCGAATTTGAAGCAGCAACCTATTGCAACAGCTCGTTAATAAATCCTCAGAATATGAATCATGACCGTCATTTCGAATTATAGGATCTCCACATTAATTTTCGGCTAAAATGATCCATCTCATTTACGTTTGAGATATGGATCACGATGATCCCTGTTCATTCTGCTTACCTTAGTTTATATTCAAAAAAGGAGATAACATGACGAATACAATGAAAGCCGCACGTTGGTATGCTGCAAAAGATATCAGAGTAGAATCAACTGAAATTCCTGAACCGAAGTCTGGTCAAGTTAAAATAGCTGTTCATTTCGCAGGAATCTGTGGATCTGATCTACATGAATATGTACATGGTCCCCAATTAATCCCGGTAGATCAACCTTATCCACTAAATGGGCATCAAGGAACCACTACATTAGGGCATGAGTTTTCAGGAGTAATAGATGCGATTGGTGAAGGCGTCCATCATTTAAAAGTAGGTGACCGTGTGGTCGTAGAACCGATTTTTAAAAACTTCGATAGTCCTTTTATCGCAAATGGTGCATATAATTTATCTGAACCTTTGGGATTTGTAGGCCTATCCAGCAATGGTGGATTTGCGCCGTATGTTGTCGTCGAAGACTATATGGTACACAAAATACCCGATAGCATGTCGTTCGAAAAGGGGGCATTAGTGGAACCTGCCGCTGTAGCAGTTTATGCAGTACTCCAAAGTGGACTTAAAATCGGAGAAACGGTTTTGGTCTCTGGAGCTGGTCCAATAGGTTTACTATGCGTTCAGGCGGCACTTGCCGCAGGTGCAACAACAATTATTGTGACTGATATCGCTGACAAGCGTTTGGAGAAGGCTAAAGCCATCGGTGCTACCCATATCATCAATGCAAAAGAAGAAGGTATACCACAAAAGATTAAGTCCATCACGGAGCTTGGAGTGGATGTATTTCTAGATTGCGCTGGTGTACAAGCCTCCTATACAACTGGAATTGATAGTTTAAAAAATGGTGGAACGGCTGTTTTAGTTGCACTTTTTGGTAAACCTGTAAATACCAATGCACTGGATCAAGTGCTACGGGAAATCACCATTAAAGGTATTATTGCTTATCGTAATATCTTTCCACAGGTTATCGCACTTATCGATAGTGGACGTATGCCCGTAGAGAAACTTGTGACACGCAAAATAAGCTTAGACAATATCGTTTCAGAAGGATTTGAAGCTCTGGTTAATGATCCCACTGAAGTCAAAATCTTAATTGATATACAGAAAAATTAACGCAGTCAGGATACAGACAATAATAAGCAACGTATCGAAAAAATAATGTGATCGTTATAAATATGGCCGCTTGGGTGTCCCAAGCGGCCATATTTATTCGGTTTGCCAAATCTTTTGTAAATGATTTACATCTTATTTGGAATTATTGGTCAACGGGAAGATAGCACTCTCCACATGCGCTTTCTCAATCAAGCGTTGCAATTCCTGTACTTTTTTCGGATTGCTATTCGCAACATTGTTCTGTTCTTTTGGATCTTGTTTGAGATTGTACAGCTCTTTAATCGGAGTAGCAGTAGTTACTTTCTGCAAAATGAGTTTCCAGTCACCTTTTCGTAAGGCCTGACGTCCACCATCTTCATGGAATTCCCAATAAAGATAATCATGTTGCTTTTGTTGTTTATTCCGTCCCAATAAAGTAGGAACAAAAGAAACCCCATCTGTATATCTGGGTTTATCCGCCTTAGCAAGTTCGACCATCGTCGGCATAATATCCCAAAAAGCACCCAGATAGTTTGATGTCTTTCCTTCGGCTATTTTTCCCGGCCAATAGGCAATGAACGGAGTCCTGATACCTCCTTCATACAAATCGCGCTTATTTCCACGCAAACCTCCAGAACTATTGAAAAAATTAGGATCTGCTCCCCCTTCTTTATGCGAACCGTTGTCACTTGTAAATATGATGATGGTATTGTCAAGCAAGTTGTTTTGACGTAGTTTTTCTACGATCTGACCAACATAAGCATCCATACGACTTACCATGCTTGCATACATAGCATGCGGTTTCTCTACACCAGCATAACCCGGAACTGTTGCTTTTGGTCCGTAATCATTTCCTTTATGTGGTTTTTCATCAAATGAATTGGCATATTGCTGGTAATATTCATCTTCTGGACCAGAAAGTTCGGCATGGGGAAGCACAGTAGGTACAAAGAGAAAGAAAGGTTTGTCTTTATTCGCATCAATAAAGGCAAGAGTTTTCTCTTGGATCAATGCTGGTGCATATTGACCTTTGGCCAATAATCCATTACCATCAAGCTCAATCCGCTCTTTATTATGCCAAAGGTGAGTAGGGTAATAACGGTGGGATTGACGTTGGCAATTGTAACCATAAAACTCGTCAAATCCTTTCTGATCTGGTGCTCCGGTAGTATTGACCATCCCTAGCCCCCATTTTCCGAAAGCACCTGTCGCATAACCCGCCTTCTGCAACAACATAGCGATTGTCTGTACCGAGTCTGCCAACGGTTGTTGGCCCTCTGGTTCGATTTCTTTATTTCCTCTTACATAGGTATGCCCAGTATGTTGTCCTGTCATTAGGGAAGAACGCGAAGGAGCACAGACAGAGGTACCAGCATAAAAGTTCTCAAACTTCATTCCCTTATTGGCTAGTGAATCAATATGCTTGGTTTCAATTTTTTTCTGACCATATACACCAAGATCCCCATAACCGAGGTCATCCGCCATAATAAAAACAATATTGGGTCTTGTCGCCCTATTTTGAGCAAATGTGGCTCCTGATATAGCCAATAAGAAAACAGCTACAGCTACCTTCTTATTATTAATAGATTTTAGTAGGTTCATGTATATCCAAAGTTAAGTAATTACCAACCTTCATTTTGTTTTAAATTTTTATTTTGTACAAGTTCCGAAGAAGGAAACGGGTATAAATAATAATACTCCGGAAATGGTGACGGCGCCTTACCTTCGTAAGAGATATACCCTTTTGTCGATCCATTTTCAACTGGGATAGGTGTATTGGCCGGAACATCCACACCTTTAGTAATATATCGGCCCAATTTTGTCGCTACTGCATAATCCATTTTTCTCCATCTTCTGAGATCGTCGAATCGAAAACCTTCGCCCATCAATTCCACTGCCCGTTCCCTACGTATTTCCCAAAGGATGGTATTCACCGATTGATCGCGTGTAGGATCTTGTGGGATTGCAGTTAACTGCAATGGCGCCACACCACCCCGTGCTCTCAATTTATTTATCGTTTGATCAATAATCTGCTGGCTGATTTCGTCTAATTCGTATTTTGCCTCTGCATAGCTGACCAAAATTTCACCAAGTCTAAATATTGGTGCATCATTGATATCAACATTTTGGATTCGATTGATTTTATTGCTGAATTTATAGAAACGATAGCCCGTATAACTTACACTATAGGGCTGTCCATTTGTAAAATCTACATAATGGGGTTCTTCTTTCAATATCAGACCTTCCCAGTTCATCCATGGTAACGTTTTATGCTTATCGTCAGATAATGTAGCCATTAAATCTATATATTCCCGATCATTTGGATTATCCGTATATTCCCATAGTAAATTTGTTTTCCCCATTTTTACTCTGTAAGGAGGTGGAATGGTATAGTATAAACGGGTATCCCGATTCCGAAATTCGTCGTAAGCACTTTGATCTCCATCAAATGCAGTACTTGTCCAACGGGTTTGCCCATCTTTCATCAGGTACATATCGACGGCTTTTTTGGTGAGATCCCAACGACCAGCTGAATTACGGGCTCTAGAGGCCAGACCATGTGTAATCTGATTCAATTCATACTGTTTGTAAAGAAATACTTCGTTGACATTAGCCAATGACTCGCTGTTAAAAAGCAAATCATAATTGTTTATCAACGGAATATTATTGACCAAAATCTTCTCCGCAGCTAAAGCTGATAGACGCAGGTATTTTTCAGCATCTTTAAGTTGTCGATATTTACGCCAAGTACCTTCACGCAAACCGAAGCGTGCGGTCAAGGCCAATACAACTTTACGGTTTATCGTATTAGGTCCATCACCGTTTTCTTTGATATTTTCTCCCGCATAGCTTAGCATTTCCAGAATATGAGCAGCGATTTCATCGCGGTCGCTCGGGGTACCATATAAGATTTCCTTATCGCCATCATCGATGGTATGTTCTACCCAGATCGCGCTGCCGAATTTGTTCAACAGGTCCATGTATTGGTAAGCTTTGAAAAAGTACCCGATACTGCGAATATGTTTTTTCTCAGACTCAGACAATTGGCTGGCTTGATCAATATTATCCAAAAGAATATTAATGGAACGAATCTGTATAAATGGATCCTTATAATCTGCGCTCGTTGAAGGAACAACCATACGCTGCCAGATCCAGTCCGAAGTACTATTGGCTTGAGCAGTTGCAAATAAATCGCTGTTCACCTCTGAATCTGGAATTGAAACGTTGTATCCTGGGAAGGTTCCATAAAACTGCCAGGCATACGAAATAAAATTATTGTAGTTAGTGAATGTGCTCTGTTCGGTTAAAGTCCCCTCGGGGTCCAGATCCAGTAAATTGCTACAGCTGGATAAGGATGTGCTCAAACCAAGGAAAATGATATATTGGATAAATCTCTTTTTCATAATATTTTACGTTTTTCTAATGATTAAAAAGTAACATTCACACCAAAACTGTATTTTTTCAGGAATGGATAAATCCCCCCCGAACCGATATCTTCTCCATCGGCTTCCATCCCTCTGGGCATATGGTCGGCTTTAAATAGATTTTCACCCGACACAAAGAATTTGATGTTGTTGACCACTTTACTGCGTAAAATTTTATTGTCCACTGTATATCCTACCGTAATATTCCGTACACGCAGATAAGATGCATCTGAAAGATATTTCGTCTGCCGACGCCTATTGGCACTGGTATTTAATCCAGCATTTGCATATATTCTTGCATAGGTCGCATCCGTATTCTCCGGAGTCCAATAATCAAGATTGCCCTTGTAGAGCGTGCCAAACTGATTATTATAGGGCCACATCAGGAAATTATCTAACCAAATATCCCGCTTACCCACCCCCTGGATGAAAACGCTCAGATCAATATTTTTATAAGAAAAATTACTATTTAATCCAAATTGAAAACGTCTATTGCTGTTACCGATGATCTTCATATCGCCCGGATCGGATACCGTATTGGTGCCATTGAAAATAATACCATCTTGGTTCAGATCCGCGTATTTCATGTCACCGGGATTCTGCGCCACTCCCTTGAAAAAAGGTATACCTTCTTTAAGTTTGCCATTCATCAGATTAGCATCCAATGTATTAGGCTGAAAGTCGTCATTTGTATAATATCCATTACTTACATAGCCCCATATCTCACCAATTTCTTTCCCTTTGTAATAACCATCTATCAATCCTGCGCTATTATTGATCTTGGTAATGAATGCCCTATTGTCGGAAAGATTAAAGGTAAACGAATATTTAAAGTCTTTGATTTTGTCCTTCCAGGAAAGTTCGAGCTCCCAGCCTTTCGATTCAAGGTCAGTCACATTTTGAAATGGTGGTGCAGATCCCAAAACTGCCGGTAAATCTGCTCCCTGATAAAGCATGCCAATTGTCTGACGTCTGAACCAATCAAAACTTCCATTCAGTTTACTGTTGAACAATGCAATATCAACACCTAGGTTTAAGGTGCGAACCTTTTCCCAGGAAAAAGTCGAACTGATTAGATTGGGCGGATTGATCGTCAGATAACGGATACCCGTATTAGGGTCTATCCAGTTGGCATTGCCCGTAGTCATTTGTGGAATTGCGGGGAAATAGACCTGATTTTTATCGAGACCCAATACGACTTGGTTGCCTATCTCTCCATAAGAAGCCCTAAATTTCAGCATTGGAATGCTGTTTTTAAGATGCTCCATAAAACCTTCCTCTGCGACGTTCCATCCCGCGGACACAGAAGGAAAAAATCCAAACCTACTATCTTTAAGGAAACGGGAAGAACCATCCAAGCGACCATTTAGCTCCAAAAGATAACGGTTTTTGTAATCATAGTTAATTCTTCCGAAATAACCCAACACAGCGTATTGACCGAAACTATCGGATGTATTTTGTGTCCCCGTACTTGTCCCCAATGAAGGCGAATTTGGGCTCAATATGCCGTACCTTGTGGCTGAAAAGGATTCGATATAACTTTTCTCATAATTTGTTCCTACCAGTACTTTCAGATTATGATCTGCTATCGCACGACTATAGCTCGTATAAAAATTTAAGGCATTATAATCTGTCTGCGAATTTGACCGGGTATAAAAATCCTGATTAAATAGATATTCCGTATTGAAATTGTTCGGATTCATATACCTATTTCTATTCTGGGCATTTTTATTGTTTAGATTATTTTTGCTAAAGGTGTACTCTGCGGTTATATTCCAGCCGGGTAAAGGATTATATTCCAATTTTCCAAAAAGCCTAAGATTTTCCTCATATCTACGTGCGGCATCCTCGTACCTAAGGTAATTGTTTGGAGTTCCATAGGGAATAGTTTTTCCATCGTTATCAACGGTTTCACCCGGATTGAGATAGGATCCGAATGTGAGAGCTCTGTAAAACATTTCGCCCATATTTGCTGGAGTCAGGCGATTATCCTTTTTATAAAATACATTGACACTTGCATTAAAATTCTTAAACAGTTCAGCATTCACAAAAGCATTAAAATTATACCTGCTGTAGCTGTCTTTTTTGGTAATCATAATGCCATCTTCATTGCTATACATACCGGATAGCCTATAGGCTATCTTTTCGGAACCGCCCCGGATAGACAGATTGTGTAAATGCTCAAATCCTGTCTGGAACACTTCGTTATAGAGATCGTATTCTTTCAAAGGATATTTTGTATTGTTTATCTCGGCTATACCATCGGCATATTTAGAGGGATTGGTCTGATATTCCTTTAACAGTTCAAGCCAGGTATCCACATTTTGACCTGCCCAATTTGAACTGTTTCCGAAGTCTTTTAATGCCTGAACGAACTCCAAAGGAGTTGCCTTTTCCGGCAAAGTTGACGGCCGGCTCCAAGTTAGATTACTGGAGTAATTGATGCTGGTTGGTTGATTTCGAGTCCCCTTCTTGGTTGTGATGAGTATAACACCAAAAGCAGCTCTAGCACCATAAATTGAAGCCGCAGCCGCATCTTTCAATACAGTGACATTTAGAATATCTTTTGGGTTGACATCATCCATATTCATAGGTACATTATCCACCAAAACCAAAGGAGATCCACCATTAATTGAAGGTAAACCACGAATATTCAATTCGGTTGAAGTTCCCGGACGCCCCCCACCAAATGTCACTTGAAGCCCCGGTAATGCACCTTGTAAGGCTTGGGAACTACTCGTTACCGGCCTATCGCCCAATACCTTTTCCATATCAACGGAAGCCACAGATCCAGTAAGATTTGCCCTCTTCTGTGTACCAT
>PJTS01000346.1_pt1 | contig 32348 bp, 26 predicted proteins | sample 1512251 | NCBI WGS metagenome assembly PJTS01 (sample SAMN08177686, study PRJNA422409) | Soil metagenome, whole genome shotgun sequencing project. | isolation source: Soil (2) enriched on wood chips: alkali lignin treatment | place: USA: Madison | collected 2015-01-15 | reverse complement strand
CCCTAGCCGGTCGAGTGGCTGGTGTTAAGGTAAGTTCAAATGATGGACAGCCGGGAGCGGAACTCAATATCGTTATTCGGGGTAATAACTCGGTGACACAAGATAACTCTCCACTCTATGTCGTTGATGGATTTCCGGTTGAAACATCTGTTGGGAATACCATTAATCCCGAAGAGATTGAGTCCTTGGAGGTGTTGAAGGATGCTTCTGCGACAGCGATTTACGGCGCTAGAGGAGCCAACGGGGTGATTCTTATTACAACAAAAAAAGGTAAAGTTGGAACCCCGGTCATTAACTACAACGGTTGGGTAGGACTCAATCAGATCCTAAAAACGCAAGAACTGCTAAATCCATACGAATTCGTGAAATATCAATTGGAACAGAATCCCACCCTGTATACAAATATATACCTAAAGGATGGTAAAACCCTTGAAGATTATCGCAATATGGAGGGAATCAATTGGCAGGACAAAGTTTTTAGAAAAGCTGTTACCCACAACCATTCTATAGCGATACGTGGGGGGACCGATCGTACACGATATGCAATCTCTGGATCATTTTTGGATCAGGATGGGATAATCCTAAACAGTGGATTTAATAAATATCAAGGAAGAGTAGTGTTGGATCAGACTATAAATAACAAATTGAAAGTAGGCTTGAATCTAAACTATACGGCCTTTAAACGATATGGTACCGTGGTGTCAGAATCTCAACCTAGCCCGACTGCGAGCCTGATGTATGGGCTCTGGGGGTTTCGGCCGATCACTGGAAATGCGCTGACGGATGCTTCTTTGATAGACGATCTGTTTGATCCGGATATGGACCCAAGCTTAGGTACCGATTTACGGATCAATCCTTATCTCGCTGTGCAGAATGAGTATAATCCCCTGTTCAGTACAAATCTTGTTGCTAATGGTTATCTGGAATATAAATTGGGATCGGAGTTGACGTTTAGGGCTACTGGTGGCTATACGCGTATAAACCAACGACGGGAAGTATTCTTTAACTCAAAATCCAGAGCAGGACATCCCTTTTCAAACAATAAAGTAAATGGTTCTATTTGGAATAACGAAGTCACTAATCTATTAAATGAGAATACCCTGTCTTATGACAAGAAATTTAATGGGGGGCATCGGCTAAAGGCGGTCGTCGGGTTCACTGTGCAAGATGTCCGAAATTATACCAACGGATTTACGTCCATTTTGGTACCCAATGAATCATTAGGTATTAAAGGCCTGGACGAAGGACAGATTACGATGGCGCCAGTGACTGACGCATCCAATGGACTGATATCTTATTTGGGGCGGGTTGATTATAATTATCGATCAAAGTATTTGCTGACACTGTCTTTCAGAAGTGACGGCTCCTCTAAATTTCCGAAATCCAACAGATGGGCTTATTTCCCTTCGGGATCTTTTGCGTGGCGATTGAAAGAGGAAAACTTTTTGAAACCGAGCAAGATTATCAGTGATGCGAAATTGCGCGTAGGCATAGGTTCTACCGGAAATAATCGTGTATCAGAGTATGCATCACTAACGGCCTTACAGATGAATCCCGCTTCAGGCTACAGTGTAGGTAACAGTGCCGGTCAGGGAATGGTGCCGACGAATCTTGGAAATCCAAACTTAAAATGGGAGACCACCGTTCAAACCAATGTTGGTCTCGACCTCTCCATACTCAAGAATAGAGTGTCCCTTACAACAGATTATTATCACAAGGAGACACGTGACCTATTATTGAATGCAACGTTGGCTCCCAGTATGGGATTCCTGACAGGCTTCAAAAATATTGGACGGGTATCTAACAGCGGTATCGAATTTACAGTGGAGACCAAAAACATACAGACTCCAAATTTCTCATGGAATTCAAGTTTTAATATTGCATTTAATAAAAACAAAGTTCTTGAACTCAATGAAGGAGAGCCGAGTTTGGCAACACGTGTCACTTGGGGAAATTTCAATAATGCATATCCTTATATCGCAATACCAGGACAGCCAATAGCCTTGTTTTATGGGTATCTTTTTGATGGTGTCTATCAGTACGCAGATTTTGACCTCGTTAACGGAAACTATCTACTGAAAGCGGGGCAACCCAATAATGGAGTCCCCAGAGCAAGCATTAAACCAGGTGATATTCGCTTTAAGGATATCAATGGCGATGGACAGGTTGACAATTATGACCTGACAATAATAGGCAATCCAAATCCAAAACATATCGGCGGATTTAATAATAACTTCAATTATAAAAACTTCGATCTGAATGTTTTTTTACAATGGAGCTATGGTGGGGATATCTTAAATGCCAATCGCATTGAGTTTGAAGGCGGAGATCCCGTTGCTCGTGGTTTTCTGAATATGTTTGCTTCTTTTGCTGATCGTTGGACACCGGAAAACCAAACCAACGGGCTATATCGTGTCGGCGGTCAGGGACCAGCAGTGTATTCTTCCAGAACAATTGAGGATGGATCCTATTTACGACTCAAGACCTTGTCTTTAGGATATACTTTCAATGCGGATCAGCTCCGAAGATTACGAATGAAATCCATACGACTTTATGTCGCTGCACAAAATCTAGTTACATGGACAAAATATTCAGGGCTCGATCCCGAAGTGAGCACCCGTCCTGGAGCATTGACACCTTCGTTTGATTGGTCCGCTTATCCGCGCCCTCGTACGATGACAGTCGGAATTGACCTTAATTTTTAAACTAACCTTTGATCAAGATGAAACGCATTTTTATTTTTTCTATATGTATCGCTTGTCTAACCAGTTCATGTTCCAAATTACTGGATAAAGAATCTGACTTTGTGACCACTGAAAAATATTTTCGAAATGAAAGCGAATTGATGAATAGTCTCAATGGAGTCTATAACAGGCTGATTGACACCTATGGGCGGATGTATAGCCGTGGGCTTTTTAGCTATCTTGTCGTTAGTGATGAGGCCTATTTCAAGAATATATCAATCAACAATATTCGAGTGATGGTCATGGACGCTGCTGATTTGGACATTACTAGATTATGGGAAACCTTATACGAAGGGATAAATAGAGCAAATCTATTATTGGAAAATGTTGATCGTGTAGAGATGGATATCACCAAAAGAAACGCCATCAAGGGCGAAGCACTCTTTATGCGCGGATATTACTATTATATCCTAACCGATTTCTTTGGAAAAGTTCCTTTAAAACTATCTTCTACCCAGTCTCCCAACGACCCTTACCCAGCTCAGGCGACCCTGGCGGCTTTGTATACGCAAATTGTAAAAGATATGCAGGAAGCGGAAAACCTGGTTTACGAAAGTGGAGTAGTGGCTAATGAAAGAGTGTGCAAAACGGCTGTTCAGGCCGTACTAGCCCGTGTGTTTCTAAAAATGGCGGGACAGCCCCTCAATGACCGTGCGCGCTATCAAAATGTTATTGAATATACGGATAAAGTGATTGCTTCAGGAAAGCATCAACTCAATCCCAATTATAAGCAAATATTTATCAACCATTCACAAGATATCAATGAACCGAAAGAATGCCTTTGGGAAGTTGGCATGTTTGGAAATAAGATCGGCAACATCGATCAGGCTGGCATGGTTGGTATTGAGAACGGTATCGAATGTCCCGATGAACGTATTGGATATTCAGGCGGAGCAATGCGGATTACAGCCAAATTATACGATTTGTTTGGTCAGAAAGATACGATGCGGCGCGATTGGAGTATCAGCCCTTATCGATTTGTGACCACGGCGGGAGTTACGCAAAAACAATATTATAGTGCAGCTCAACTTTATGATCGAAACCCTGGAAAATGGAGACGGGAGTATGAGACCGGTACCAAAGTAAGAAGTGCCAATTCAACCAATTTTCCAATTATAAGGTATAGCGATGTATTACTGATGAAAGCTGAGGCAGAAAATGAGGTCAACGAATCCCCAACTACAGCCGCCTATGAAGCAATCAATCAAGTGCGTAGGAGAGCTTTTGGTAAGGCGTTAAATGAGGTTAATGGAGATAGTGATGCGCCTAGCGGAATGGATAAAATAGCCTTTCTAGACTATATAAAAGACGAGCGCCTGCGTGAATTTTGTTTCGAGGGTATCCGGAGACATGATCTAATTCGTTGGGGAATTTATATGCCCACTATGAATGCCTTGGGACGCGATATTTCAGTCAATGCACCTGCGGCACATCGATATGGTGGTAATGCTGGCCTGAACACGACGGAGAGAAATGTGCTGTTTCCCATACCAAATACAGAGATAACCATTAATAAACAGATTGTCCAAAATCCAGGTTGGTAAATCTGGTGGATCACAAAATAAATAGACACAGATGAAAATATCGATGATGTATCTCATGCTGGCCGTATTGTGTGCCAGTTGTATGAAAGAGGATATCGCCAGTGCCGATATGAAGGTCAGGACGAATGCCTCAAGTTACAAGGTAGGTGATACCGTTGTATTCCGATTTGAGGGAACCCCTGACAATATTGTATTCTATTCTGGAGAGAACGGACACAACTATGGCTTGAAAGATCGCCTTTATGCAGATAACGATTTACAGGTAGATTTCAAAACACTCGTACAATGGGGTGTTATCTATGACAATCTGAAATTATTGGTTTCCAATAATTTTAGCGGAATATACACGAAAGAAGAGGTTGATAAAGCCGCTTGGACAGATATTTCACACAAAGCCGTTTTCTCCACCGGGCAAGATAATACGCCCTCCGGAACTGTAAGCTTAAAATCCTATCTCAGTCCAGTGGATACAGGATCAATATATCTGGCATTCCGATATACCGACTTTCAAAAGCCGCAACAGAACAGATGGGTCATTCGCAGTTTTAATGCGGTAAAAGTATCGCCAGAAGGCGTGCAGACGAATGTTGCTACGATATCCAATGCAGGCTGGAATGCTGTAAGTTTTCTAAATGACAGTAAGGGATGGACAATTTCGACAACACAGCTATTGATGTATGGCGGTGTTGCATCCGATACCGATAATGATGATTGGGTGATTAGCAAAGGTTTTAAAGTAAAGGAATCCATCGCGGACAAAGGAATAGCACTTAAAAATATTAGTTCAAATCTGCGGGAATACAGCTATGTGTATAAGACCCCTGGTGTCTATAAAGCTGTGTTTGAAACCTCCTCCGACTGGTACAGTGGTCGCAAAGCAGGGTACGCCGAAGTGACAATAACCATTACACCATGATCGATATGCAACGGTTAAATAGAGGATACAGTCATTGCGCAGGGGTATGGAAGACGATGATGATACTGCCATTTTTATGCTTCGCAAATGTTTTCGCACAAAGTGGGGCTGATGTCCACCTAGAAAATAGTGTGCTGCAACTGATCTGGCGTGGGGGTAAAAATGGCTATCAGCTTCAATCCCTCGCCTTGAAAGATGGAGCGGGAGGAAAAAAACAGCTTACGATGGCGACACAGCAGCGAACGATCCTTTACGCTAAACATAAGCCACTAGATAAATCTGCGACTGTTTATGATCATGATGGGAAGCTCATTCATTTTCCAGACTCTCAATATCGTTATGTAATTCCAATCTGGTCGCAAAGTTTATCACCTGTAAGCCTAAATACAGCTGGTGAAGTATTACACTATCAGCCGACTATAGTGGCTTCAGCTTCACCCTCGGGGCTGAGATTTCAATACGAAAACGAAAAAATTGCCCTGTCAGAAGAATGGAACCTTGATCCAGATCATACGCATGATATCCGTGTACAGATGACTTTAAAAGCGAAACAAAGCGGTTATTATTCCCTGTCGTCGCCATCACTAGCGATTGGTGATCGCAAGCAGTTTCAGTGGGCGGTGATTCCGGGATTATTCCAAGGAGCAGCGCTCAATCCTGACTTTGTGGATGCCTACGCTTACGGACATGGTATCCCTGATCGTCCGGTCATTGTCCGTGAACGTACAGCCTCTACATTAGCGGCGCTGTTAACGACACAATCTGGAGTGACCTTAGCGACCGTAGCTGAACCCGGAACTGCAAGGGATCCCTGGTTGCATGATACAAAGACTCATGCGGACTGGAAACTTGGATTGTCATTGATGAATAGAAATAACGAGCTTTCACCGACACTCTATCATCCAGTACTGGGTGAGGCTGGCTCTTACTTGAACGAAGGACAAGAGATCACATTTTCTTTTCGATATACAATTCAGCAAACTTCGTGGTACAATGTCCTAGGGCATGTGATAAAAGATGTTTATAAGTTTAGTAATTTTTTAAAATTGAAAGAGACGAATCGTTCCTTAACGGATCGCCTTTACGCGATGTATGATTATGTCTTAGCAGATAGCACTTCCAAGTGGCGGACCGTAAATGACAGGAATACGGTGATTGGTGCTCAGGATTATCTGGGTGGCGTGTATGGATCTGCAAAAGATGCCATGAAAAACTCTGATTATGGTGCGATGTGGATGCTGGCTAGACTGACTGGAGATACCACACTCAAACAGCAACGACTCCCTGCAGCCTTAAACTTCAAGTTGCAGCAACAACAGCGAGAGCCCGGGTTCTTTTATGGATCAGCTGCCGGGCAGTATTACCTATATCGCAGTCAACAGTTTACCGAAGAATGGGGTCCGTATAGCGAACCCATTGGCACCAGCTATTACATGTTGATGGATATCGGCAATATATTGCTTTTTGAACCAGATCGATCTGATCTTAAACAAGCCTTGCGTAAAGCCGCAGATTGGCTGTTGTCAACAATGCATCCCGATGGACACTGGGAGGTTGCATATGATAATAAGTCAGGTCGTCCCATGTTTGAGGACCTATCCGATCTCCGACCAACATTTTATGGACTCTTGGTTGCGCATCAGTTGCTAAAGGACGAAAAATATCGAGCTGGAGCAATTAGGGCCGCAAACTGGTTTGTCGAACATGCCGCAAAAAAAGGATGGTTCCTGGGTGTCTGTGGTGATACGCGATTTGCACCTGATTTTGCAACAGCACAGTCTATACAAGCCCTCCTCGATATGTATACATTGACCAAGGATCCACGCTATCAAGCAGCAGCTTATCAGGTCACCAGATACTATACAACTTCGATCTATACGCATCCGATCCCCTCTCGCGAGATCAAACGTGTGAATGGGACCGCTCGTCAAGATTGGGAAATCAGTCAAGCGGGGCTGGGATTTGAACATGGAGGTATTATGGGCTCTGCAAATCATCATGGCCCTATTCTGTTATCGAGTCATGCGGGGCTGTTTGTAAGACTGTATGCACAGACGAAAGATAGTTTATTGCTAGATATGGCAAGAGCTGCAGCCTGGGGACGGGATGCTTTTGTGGATGCCAATACCGGAGTCGCTTCCTATTACTGGGATGCAATGAATAAAGGGGCCGGGCCATTTCCACATCATGCCTGGTGGCAATTGGGATGGATTACCGATTATCTGCTCTCCGAAGCAACGGTTCGTTCCAATGGTAAAATCTCCTTTCCGAGTGGATTTATAACACCTAAAGTTGGGCCACACCGCAGTTATGGCTTTGATAAAGGGAGAATATTTGGCAGGTCTGTCGATTTGAAAATGAAAAAGGGACTTATCAGCCTCGATAATGCGCAGATAGATTATATCCTGGCAACGAACAGTGATACTAAGGAGCTCTATATTGTTTTGCTAAACAATAGTGTGGATCAGCAGGAGATTCAACTCAGGGTGGATAAAGGCCAATTCCAGCGTCTATTTGGATCAGAGCAGCGGGAGGCTTTTCTTCTCAATGCCAATGGGGAGAATGAAATCGGAATGTCAGCATCTCCAGGGTGGAAAATCACCCTGCCAGCAACGGGACTAAAAGTAATAAAAATCAACTATCAATAACCATTTAAAATCAACTAATAGTATGAATAGCAACATTAAACATTTAAAAAACTGTTGGATTTTACCAGGATTCTTTGGACTAATGTTTACGGTTTTAAGTTGTACAGGGATCGAAAAGAGCTTACAGCAAAATGAACAGCAGAATCAACAACAAGTAGAACATAAACTTGCACGAATGGCGTCTGCTGCCGGTCAATTGGATTCACCGATGGTGAAAAGTCTGGCTTATCAGGTTATCGTCAACAATGATACCTTGGACGTATGGCAAGAAACCTGTTATGATCTGGCCCAAAATGGCGGACAAACGGATGTACATACCGCATTGTTTAATTATGTGCCCGGTACGCAGGTTAAGATTATTTGTAGCAGTGCATTCTCAAATTTTACGCTTTCGCCTAAAAGATTGAATATACCGGTTGTGAAGAATGGCAACGAATTGACCTTTACCCTCCCGGAATATTACAATTATGCGTTAGCTATCCCTGGTCGAGCACCCTTGCTATTATTTGGATCTCCCGATTACAGTGCCTATAAACCTGGGGCCGTTGTTTTTGCCAAGGGGATACATCATGGCGTAAACGGAGTTTTTAAACTTGAGTCCAATAAAACCTATTATTTAGAAGAGGGAGCGATTTTAAGAGGAAAGGTATTGATAGAAAACGTGTCTAATGTCAAATTGATCGGTCGAGGTTATATTGATGATCGTACTGCTCCTGTCGCTGGAAACTTTGTCAAAGTCTACCGTAGTCAAAATGTGGAACTTAGGGGATTTGGCGTCCGGCATGCCGCTTTAGGTTGGCAAGTGGATATGGTCAATTCGTCGAATGTCAACGTATCCCATCTTAACCTACTGAGCTTTGGGCAGAACAATGATGGTTTGGATTTAGGTTCAGGATGTCAAGATGTGCATTTCTCCCACTGTTTTATTGGCTCGGGGGATGATGGTTTTGGTTGGCACGCAACAAATGCGGCTGCAGATGGTGAAACACCACTTTTAAATTGTAGCGCCCACGACTGTATGATCTGGAAAAACCAGGTGGGTGTAGGTATTCGTATAGGTTCTTCATTGGAAACCAGTAGTGTCGAACAGCTCACATTCAAAGATATTGATATAGCCAAAATGACTTGGGGAGGTCATTCTGTGGCGATACCACATTCGGATTGGGCCGATGTGAGGAATATCACCTTCGAAGGGATCCGTGATGAGACCATTGGAAATACACGATTCGTGTTGATGTATATTAAGCAGAACTCGAATTCAAATCCAGTCTATAGACCTGGAACCATTTCTAATATTCGATTTATTGATTGTGTCAGCAGTGCCACAGCGGCCACTTTCGAGGGCTATGATGCGGAGCATATGATTAAAGACGTGACCTTCAAAAATGTAAAAGTGGGGGGCAGGAATATGTTGCAATCTGATATCGTTGCGAATTCCTTTACTTCGAATATCACGGTTGTAGATTGATGTTAAAAATATTTTACGAGGACTTGTATTCAAATGGTATGCGTAGCTATCAATTAATCATAACGATCCTATTGCTTTTTTTTACAATGACTGATTTGAGTGCGCAGAATATCCGGGAGCTCGATAAGATTGCAGCTTCGCAGGGTGCCGCCTCGCAGCTATTATTTTCTGTGGATCTCGATAAAGAGGAACTTATTCATCCAAGCGATTTTGAGCGAGATGACGAGTGTATAGTGCGCGGTGGTATCCCTAATTTTCTTACTAAAATTACCAATGGTCAAGATGTGACCGTCGCATTTATTGGTGGAAGTCTGACACAGGCAAATTATTGTTACAGAATGCAGATTTCCACCTATTTGCAGGCACGTTATCCATCCACCAAATTTAAGTGGGTCAATGCCGGCGTATCTGGTACAGGTACAGATCTGGGAGCCTTTAGAATTCAGGAGCAGGTATTGACACAGCATCCCGATCTGGTTATCATAGACTTTGCAGTCAATGGTGCTTATGCTGCGGGCATGGAGGGAATGATCAGACAGATTATCCAGCATGACCATCATACCGATATCTGTTTAATTTATGCCATTTTGGGAGGGCAAACCAAACTATATCGCAACGGAAAAATACCGTTACATATTGAAGCCCTGGAAGCATTAGCCGATCATTACCGTATTCCTACAGTACATCTGGGAATGGAGATTTCCCATCTGGAATTTCAGGATAAGTTGTTATGGAAGGGAGATGCGCAAGCTGCTGGAGAACGCATTTTATTTTCAACTGATGGTATCCATCCGCTTAAAGCCGGAGGCAATCTATATGCAGCGGCTATTGCTCGTGGAATTGACAAAATGAAAGGATTGTCAAGACCGGCGTCTCATCCATTGCCCAAACCGCTAGTTTCTTCCGAATGGGATATCGCGGGGATGTACAGACCCGACGATATTGCTGATTTTGATGTTAAATGGGGGGCGATTTCAACAAAAGAATCCAAGCTAAAGGCGTTCAACGGATGGTTTGATACGGTGATGGTAGCTGGGGAAGAGGGAGCGCAGTGTTCATTCGCTTTTGAAGGCGATATATTTGGCCTATTTGATATCGGTGGACCTGAGGTGGGACAGCTTGAAGTCTGGGTAGATGGCCATCGAGTAAACCTACATAAATTGCAATCAGATAGTTTTCAGCCCTATGAAATAATAACAGGGGATAACGGTAATACCCCATTGAATCGTTTTAATGCCTACTGTAATAATCGATATAGAGGTCAATATGATTTGATCAAATTGCCACAAGGGAAGCATGAAATCAGTTTTCGTATATCATCATTGAAAGCAGATAAGCGGCTGATTTTGGGACCATCTCAACAAGAGGATATTGTTCAACATCCTGCAAAATATGACTCCTCTGTAATTTATTTAGGACGGATACTCTTACGTGGGAAACCAATTTTAAAGACGACTAGAAAACAAGAAATAGGAGACATGAGGCCACAGATATATCACCAAGGGTAGTGTGAACCGAGTGAACCGAAAGATTGAGCCCACGAATACCTTAGAATACCAATTTAATGAGTAAACGAGATCATGAATAGCATTGGAAATAAATACTTATGAATAATGTCTTAAAGGGGGAAATCGATTAATGAATAAAAAAATAATTAGATGAAAGCAACTCAATTAATAAAGCTATTTAGCTGTCTGTCCCTCTGTTTGGGCATATCGTTTACCAATGCCCAAACTGTATTGATACAGCAGCAGAAATGGGAGGAGAAGATACAGCGCTATGAACGTCTGGATAAGCAAAATCCACCACCCGACAATGTCATCTTATTTGTAGGTAGTTCGACCATTGAAAATTGGAAAACACTAAAGGACGATTTCGTCGGTCGGGCTGTGCTGAATAGAGGGGTCTCTGGAACCAAGACAATCGATCTGTATACCTATAGAGACCGATTGATTACACCATACAATGCAAAGCAAATTTTTATTTATGAAGGCGACAACGACATTGGGCTGCATTGGTCTACAGATCGTATTGTAGCGCAGTTCGCTGCCTTGTTTAGTGAAATACGAAAAACCAAACCGCAAGCTGAAATAATTTATATCTCCATCAAACCTTCACCGCGCCGATTGAAAGATAAAATACAGATCGAAGAGGTTAATGCGCGCATTAAACAGTTTTTAGAACAACAGTCTGGAACTGCCTATGCGGATGTATATTCCAAAATGCTGGATGTCAATGGTGATTTAGTATCAGCATACTATCGGGAAGATGGTCTGCATCTGACGGCTGAAGGATACACTATCTGGAAAGATGTGATTTCCAAATTTATAAAATAGACGAATTTGCCCCAGTATAAGGGGGACTAAGGTGATAAACTAGATAAAAAAGAAAGTATATATGATTTATAGCAAGGGGGGAATCTCCAGAACATTAAAGAATGAAGTTGTTACCGCCGATTTAGCGGTTGTGGGTGGTGGTATGTCTGGCGTGTGCGCTGCGATTACAGCAGCTAGGCAAGGTTTGCGTGTCGTGTTGGTACAGGATCGGTCTGTACTTGGAGGGAATGCCTCCAGTGAGGTTAGGTTGTGGATACTGGGTGCCACTTCCCATATGGGGAACAACAATCGTTGGAGTCGAGAAGGTGGGGTTATTGACGAAATATTGGTTGAAAATGTGTATCGCAATCCAGAGGGTAATGCCGTTATATTGGATATGATTTTACTTGACAAGGTAAAACAAGAACCCAACATCCGATTGTTGCTTAATACCAGTGTCTATGAAGTCCACAAAGAAGCTGGTGAACGGATCAAATCATTAACTGCTTTTTGCAGCCAGAACTCCACACAATATACCCTTGAATCATCTTTATTTTGCGACGCTTCCGGAGATGGTATAATCGGTTTTCTCTCCGGAGCTGCTTTTCGCATGGGGGCTGAAACACGAGAAGAATTTGATGAGGCTATGGCACCAGATACTTCCTATGGTGAGCTTTTGGGCCATACCCTTTATTTCTATACCAAAGATGTCGGAAAATCTGTGTCTTATACTGCCCCAGCTTTTGCCATGGATGTTACCAAAGAAATACCACGGTTCAAAAATTTCAGTGCCAAAGAACATGGCTGCAAGTTGTGGTGGGTGGAATATGGGGGGCGTCTAGATACTGTACATGATACCGAAGAGATCAAATGGGAACTTTGGAAAATCATCTATGGCGTGTGGGATTATATCAAAAATTCAGGACAATTTCCTGAAGCCGATACCCTCACATTGGAATGGGTTGGAATGATTCCCGGAAAGCGAGAAAGCCGTCGGTTTGAAGGTGATTATATCCTGACACAAAGGGATGTGGTCGAGCAGCGTCAACATCCAGATGCCGTAGCCTATGGAGGCTGGTCCATCGATCTGCATCCTGCGGATGGTGTCTTTAGCGACCGTCAGCCCTGCAACCAATGGCATAGTAAAGGTGTTTTCCATATCCCTTATCGTTGTTTATATAGTCGTAATATTCAAAACCTCTTTTTGGCGGGACGTCTGATCAGTGTATCCCATGTCGCATTTGGTGCGACTCGGGTAATGGCGACATGTGCTTATGTTGCGCAGGCTGTGGCGATAGCGGCAAAACTATGTGTTCAGCACCAACTTGCACCACGAGAGGTTGGTCAACCCTATTATATGACGGAATTGCAAAAAGAACTGCAACGATCTGGTCAGTATATCCCCGGTTTTCATTTGTCTGATAACAGCGATCTTGTACAGCAGGCAGAACTCACTTCTTCGAGCAATTTGGACTTTAAAGGATTCTTCAAAGAAAATATTTTGTGGAAAAATCTGGATATTTCCGCAGCACAACTTCTTCCTGTAGTTGCAGGTGCCTTGCCTATCTTTCTTTTGGAGATTGAAGTTATGCAGCCAACAATATTGGAAGTCGAGTTGAGAAGTAGTGAAAGGAAAGGTGGTTTTACGCCAGATCAGGAGCTGGGAAAAATTAAAATTAGTGTAAAACCTGGTGTTCAGACAGTAACATTGGATTTTGGATTGAAGATACATGAGGATCAATATGTTTTCCTTACGTTTCTCCAAAACGAACATGTGCGATTGGCCTATACCCCGCAGCGCATATCTGGATTGCTTTCTGTTTTTAATGGAGTGAATAAAGCCGTTTCAAATAATGGTAAACAAGTAGCACTGTCGGAATCTGGAGTGGATTCATTTGAATTTTGGACCCCACAACGTCGGCCCGAAGGACATAATCTCGCCATTCAACTATCATCGGGACTGTCCGTCTTTGGGATCGAAAATGTGCGTAATGGGATTGATCGGCCAACAATTCGTCCGAATGCCTGGGTTGCAGCAACGGACGATCAACAGCCAATAATTTCGATTAAATGGAAGCAGAAGCAGCGTATAAGAAGGATCGAAGTTAATTTTGATACCGATTGGGATCACGCGATGGAATCGGTATTAATGACCCATCCTGAGACCGTGATGCCATTTTGTGTTAGGAATTATAGCATTGAAGATGGAAATGGAAAGATTATTTACACGCAGCGGGCAAATTTTCAGACTAGAAATGTGATAGAACTTCCGGAACCTTGTGTTACAGATGAGTTGATTATATCTCTTGAACACCCTTCTCCAGATGTACCAGCAGCCGTTTTCGCTATCAGGTGTTACGCATAGTTTATGAAATGATAATATTCAGTAATTTAATAGTCGATACAAGATGATAGATACAGTAGTCATAATCGTTTTTTCAGTATTCATCATGCTGGTTGGGATAAGCTTTTCACGAACTGGAAGAAATTTGAAGTCCTTTTTTGCTGGAGGTGAATCCGTGCCTTGGTTTATAGGCGGAATGTCCCTATTTATGAGTTTTTTTTCAGCAGGTACCTTTGTCGCTTGGGGTTCAATAGCGTATAGTCATGGCTGGGTAGCGATTACCATCCAGTGGACCATGTGTATAGGTGGGCTGATTACAGGGCTTTATCTGGCACCCAAATGGAAGGCCACAGGAAATCTTACAGCGGCGGAGTTTATTAAAGAACGCCTAGGAAGTGCTGTACAGAAGTGTTACATCTATGTCTTCATGATCGTTTCGGTATTTCTCAAGGGCTCCGTGTTATATTCTGTCGCCAAACTTGTTTCCGAATCGCTGGACTATCCCCTGATCCCAGTTACCATTGTGCTGGGCATCTTAATGATTGCCTATACCGCCATCGGCGGTTTGTGGGCCGTAATGGTGACGGATATTCTACAGTTTGTCGTCCTGACAGCAGCTATTGTGATTGTCATTCCATTGGTTTTTCAGGAAGTGGGCGGTGTACAGTCCTTCTTGGACAAAGTGCCAGATGATTTCTTCAATGTTGTAAACGGTGAATATACCTGGGGTTTTATTTTAGCTTTTGCGTTGTATCATATTTTTTATATTGGGGGCAACTGGACATTTGTACAGCGGTATACCAGTGTTGATACGCCACGATCAGCTTCCAAGGTCGCTTATTTATTTGCTGCATTGTATATTGCTAGCCCGATTTTGTGGATGATTCCGCCAATGGTTTACAAAGCCATCAATCCGGATTTGACCGGCTTGGCGACAGAAACGGCTTACATCATGGTTTGTAAGCAGGTGCTCCCAGCAGGATTACTTGGATTGATGCTGACGGGAATGTATTTCTCGACTTCGGCATCCGCAAATACGGCCTTAAATGTTGTATCGGCTGTTTTTACAAACGATATCTATAAAGGAACTTTAAATCCACAAGCCTCAGAAAAAAAGCTGATGTTTATTGCTCGCGCATCATCTTGGTTTTTTGGGTTTTTTATGATTATTGTTGCGCTGATCGTGCCACTGATTGGTGGAATAGTCGAGTTCACCCTAAGTATAGGTGCCATTACTGGTGGACCATTATTGGCACCACCGATATGGGCGTTGTTTTCAAAGCGATTGACAGGAAAGGCTACTGTGTATATAACCGCTGTTAGCTTAAGCGTCAATCTGCTGTTTAAGATTATTTTTCCTTTGTTGATAAACTATAAACTTAGCCGAGCCAACGAGATGCTGCTTGGAGTTGTACTGCCCTTCGTTTTGTTGGTTTGTGTCGAACTGTATGCGAAATCACGTGGGAAGATAAGTGCAGAGTACCTCGCACTCAAACAAACTAAAGCGGCACGCAAGGAAGCTGTACAGCAGATTGATATAGAAGAAGAGATGGCACTGAAAAATCAGAATAAATTTGGATTGAAGATGATTGCATTTTCGCTCACCTTTATTGCGTTGTTGCTTTATGTACTGTGCTTTTTCTTTGCCGACCGTTCTCCATTAGTTGGTGGAATTGCCACAGTAATACTTATCAGTTCATTGATTCCATGGCGAGCATCTAATCGTGTTATTATCCATTAGGTTTAGCGGTACTGATGGTATATATATTCGTCCTGAAATGGTAACTTGAGAATCAGTTATTGAAAAATGACTAGATTTTTGGTTTTTTTTTTAAGGACAAGTGAGGATTTTAATCGCTGTTTTAATGATTTTAATTATTTTGGCTAGGGTTTTATGTCTAATTTGGGATTAATATATCGATGCTTGGATTAAAGTTAAATTCCTAATTTTTTACTTTTAGATTCAAGTGCATAAATGCAAGCGCGTTGTTTAAAGCCAGCTATTATGAAATAGCTGGCTTTATGTTTTAATCTGAAAATGGTGAATCTATTTAATCTTAGAAATAAAAATAGATAAAGAAGATCCATCTCTTAATACCAACTTATCTCTTTTAACCGCTTTGTGCCGCTTAAATTAAGGGTGTTGATATGAGAGCCATGACAGCTGAAATCTTCTAGAAATTCCAGACCAACGATATTTACTGACTGAATAGGGTTTTTAAACGCTATAAAAAACTTGAGATTTGGGAATTTTGTTAAATCCAGGTGGTGACTGATCCTGTTTTCATTGATCCATATTTCCTCTAATTGCGGACTACTGTCAAATTTGAATTCCTGAATCTGATTTAGATAAGCATGCACTTTTTTTAAGTCTTTAAGACCGCTGATATCGAGACGTGTCAGTTGGTTGAATCCAAGACTGAGTTCAATTAGCTTTTTCTGGTCTGAAACATCAAGTTCTCGTAAATTATTTTTATGGCAGCTAATGTTAAGTACATTGATACAACCTTTAATATTCATGGATTCCATATGAGTGTCAAATCCATAAATAAATTTTAGGTTTGTCATCCCCGAAAGATCTACATCTTTGATATCGTTTTCATAGAAGCCAAGGTCTTCCACATTGCTGAAACTTTTGATCCCCTCCAACGAAGTGATACCGGCTTTATTTACATATAGTACTTTTACATTTTTTGCTTCAGAAAGCTGGATTTTTCCGTCGCCATTGCTGTCAATTCCCTGAGCGATAAGACTTTTTTTGAAATTGGCATCGGGGATCTTTACCTCTTGGGCAATTGCCGCTGAAAATACGTTAATCAATAAAAGGCAACTGACAAATAATTTGATAGACATGGCAATGATTTTAAAGTGATACATTAAGAATCTGACCTTCCGCCGAGATTTCGATAAAGGACTCCAGTCGTTCTACAGTATTATATAAGTACTGGTATTTTTCCATCATAGGCCTGTCATAAGAAGATAATTGATGTCCATAAACATTAAAACTTCTAATGGTTTCGGTTCCGACCTGTCGCTCCGCTATTCCAGATTTTGTTTCATAGACCAAAGTATTGATATAATATTTTCCCGGATTTAGACCTGTGAACCCAAATGAACCATCCGTGTCAATCCGCGTTAGTATTCGATAACTATAGGCCTCATCTGACATATAGATCTGCTTTTTACCCTTTTTATCTTTTTTCTTCAGTTCATACCATTCATAAAAATAGTTGGTGCAAGGATAAAGCTCTACGACATTGCTCAGGTACTTGGTCTTTCCGGCAATCATACCTTTTAGTGTAGCAGTTCCATTACTTCCGATCATGCGTTTGGCCTGTTCCACGTCAAAAGAAGACTTCGGGAAAACCACTTTCGAATCTTTCTGCGCCCTGAGATAACCCGGCAAAGAAAGTAATACGAGTAGAATAATAAAGGGAGCTTTCATATACATTAATGCTGATTGTCGCGTAATAATTTGTTCGAAATTACATTTTCTTTTTGTGCCCAACGTTCCATCTTATAAGGTGGTCCTTTTTTGTTGAATGAAATTCTTTGTGATCAATTGGCTATTATCACAATGCGCTCGTAATAATCCAAATTGTATGTATTCTGTCGTTAATATGGTCAAATGGACGCGAACTCTTAGCGTTTTTTAACACGATATCCCTTGGATACCAGAGCCGAAACAGTTAAATTGCTGGAAATTTATTGTCAATTAGAATATAAACATAAACAATATGAAAAGAAAAGCGGCATTTCTTTTAGTGCTTTTGGCATCTGCTGCGCTACCGCAAGCAACTTTCGCTAAAGATTCTATAAAGGAGTCAATTGTTCAAGACCAAGAAATTGAAGGAAAAGAGCTGATCGGGCGATGGGATATTGAAGTTGACGTCAATGGTACCCCTGCACCTTCCTGGCTTGAAGTGAAATTATCAGGTTATAAGACTCTAGTAGGCCACTATGTGAGTACTTCGGGGAGTGCAAGACCTGTTTCACAGGTTTTTTATGAAAATGGAAAATTTAAATTTGCGATACCACCACAATGGGAAGGCGGAAAGATGAACTTAAGTGTGGAAGGTGAGATCCAAAATGGAACATTGCAGGGCACGATAACAGAGCCTGATGGAAAAACGCATCGCTTTAAAGGTGTACGTGCACCTGAGTTAAAAAGAACGGCTGCCGTTAAATGGGGGAAACCAATTCAGCTTTTTAATGGAAAGGATCTTTCGGGTTGGAAAGCTACAGGTAAAACAAACCAATGGGTTGTGAAAAATGGGATCCTGACCAGTCCGCAATCGGGTTCTAATCTTGTTTCGGAACAAAAATTTGAAGATTTTAAATTGCATGTTGAGTTTAAAATCCCTGCGGGAAGCAATAGCGGGGTCTATCTGAGAGGACGCTATGAGGTACAGATTGAGGATAGCCCGAAAGATGCGCATCCGAATGCCGTGCTTTTTGCTGGCGTATACGGTTTCCTCGCAGCAAATGAGATGATGAATAAAGGTGCGGGTGAATGGCAGACATTTGATATCACGCTAGTCGGACGTCTGGTGACTGTTGTAGCGAATGGCAAAACAGTGATCAGCAATCAAGAGATTCCGGGGATTACCGGTGGTGCGTTGGATAGTAAGGAAGCCGAACCAGGACCTTTGTATTTCCAAGGAGACCACGGACCTGTTGAGTTCCGTAAGGTCGTAGTTACACCTGCAATGAAGTAATCATAAGATTTATTGAAGAGACTACCCTTGAGGTGGTCTCTTTTTAAACTCCAATGACGACAACCACAATATCCTCATTCTGGTAAGAAGTATAGTACCGGTCTATTGAACCACTTTCTTTATATTCCTGCAATTCCTTAAATATCATTTTCTTTAAGGTGCCTTTTCCCTTTCCGTGAATAAACTTGATTTCGTTCATTTCCCAATAAATGGCTGCATCTAAGTTGGATCTTAGGAAATCAATGGATTCTAACATAAGTTCGTCAGCTGAATAGTCTTCCCAATCTTCAAGGAAAGCATCGGCATGTAGATCAACTATAGCGGGTGGTTTGCGCATGATTCAATATATTTTACAGTGCCGCAAATGTAAAACAAAACAATGACTTAATAGCTGAAGTCAGGGGTGAAATAGACTGCATGTGCAAATTTTTCATGCCATTTTTTTATAATGGCCGCAATTTCATATTCTTCCTCTTCGGCGTGATTAAGCATCAATAGTTCGATGCTGTGAAGTAACTGTTGGTGATCCAGAAAGAGCCCATCATAATCGCGGTAGGCTGAGACAGTTTCCTGGATAAGTTGTAGGCTGTCGTGTCGGGTCAGAATCATTGCATGACGGGAGGAAATACGATCCAATAACCATTCTTTTTTGAAATCAGATGCGATATGCCGATTACATGCTTGGTTAAACAACATTTCGAATTCAACAATCTGGCTTTTTAGACCATGTATAGCGGACTGGAGTTCCTCAAAAGTACTGATGATCCGTTCCTGTGTCTCCATATTTCTTGATATAATAGCCATGATATTTTACTTAAAGTTTATATGGTGCTGGTTCTTAATGTTTTAAATAAAAGCATGTAAGGTATATACAAATAGTTTGGAGAATTGTTTTCCTAGTGATGAATAATAATATCTAATGATGCGTGCAATGCTACGTAACATGAGGTGAACTTTAACTACTTTCTTAAAAAAGAGGAACACTTTCTTAAGAAAAGGGGGGGGACTGGGACTGAAATCGGGTCATCGATCTCTTTCCCTGATCTGTTCGCCTACAATTCCTACTACTTTTTTAGCAGAACCTGATCCTTTCAGAAAAGAACTGATTACTTTTTTGTTCACCCTAATCGCTTCTTTGGGAGCAGTGACTTCTTCTTGAGAGCGTGTGAAAACTTGTCGGATGATTAAAGATGGTTTCGTATAAACTGTGTGTGTTTGTTTGCGGAAGATAGCTTTATCTATTGCAGAATGAGCCTGTTTTACGCTGAGCCAGATTACTTTGCTCGTATTTGCATCCACTTTTTCCCTAACTGTAATCAATAATTGCTGACCTGTAAGCGTTATTACGCTCAAAGTAGACCGTGTTATGTTACTTCTGGTCGGTTTTTCGTAAAGTCTATCCAGTAATTTGCCAGGAGCATCTACATTTCTGAAAAATGTGTCTGCTCACTATAAAGATGTTACGTAACATCAAAACGAAAATAGTTGTTGATTTTCAAGAAGTGATCGCCTAATGCTAGGAAGAAACTACTCTTTTTCGCGCTTTGATTGCCTTCTTTCAATTACTAGTTGCCGATCTTGTACGAGTATCTGGTTCGTAACAAGAAGCATCCCATAATAACTCAGAAGGGGGTGCTTTGCTGTAAATAGTGGCCGGGGTGAAACAAGAAGTATTTTGCTCTATCTAAAAACTGTTTGCAGTTGTCCGTGGATGGATCGGTCCATTGCGGAGTCTGTTTACTTATTGCTTAGAAGAGGATAGTGTGAGCTGAATAGTAATAGGGTGATGCTGCAAAGGGGTGTAACTTTTTCTAAAAGTGTATTGATTCTTTGAAAAAGAAGCTGATCTCCTAAAAGAAGTTGTTGCTAAATTGTTAAAAATAATCACATTTTTCATCAAATTGCTTATTGATTGTCAGCGATAATCTTATTTTTGTTTAAGACCGGTTGCTTTCAGGCAAAGGTTGTTATAAACCGATTATTATGAAGTACGTACGAGCGAAAGGAGGATTTATTCGGATGCGCGATGCCGAAATGTTACTGGCTGTTGAGCGGATTATGACCTGTATGAAAAACAATGCGCTGTTTCCGGCCCCTGTTCCATCCTTAGCCAAGATTAGCGAGGCCCATTCGGATTATCATGATACCATACTTGCCGCCACTAATGGTGGAAAATACTATCGTGCAGCCCGACGGGAAAGTAAAGAGCGTCTGGCAAAATTGATGCAGCAGCTTGTTCACTATGTCAATATACAGTGTGATGGAGATCTGGTTAAACTCTATCAGTCGGGATTCCCTGTTTTATCTGAAAAGAAGGTGGGTAAGACGCCGGATATGCCGACATCCGCTTATTTAAGGGACGGGCGAGTAAGTGGGGAAGTGGCCTTTGGTTTTACCCCAGTAGGAAGAGATATGCTCTATGGTTACTGTTTTGCGACCGGACTGACAGCCGACGGAGAACCATTATGGTGGCCTGAAGAGAAGACCAGCCGTTCTTTTCGAGCCTATAAAAGCGGATTTGAGATAGGCCAGCAGGTTTACTTTCGTGTACGAGCGTACAATAAGCATGGTGAGAGTGACTGGACTGCTGCGGTGTTATTACGGATTAGATAATGTGATATAGCTGTTAATCGGTTCCCATTTTATCAGCTTCTCTAAGGTCGAAATTTCACTTTTTTTTCCGAATTTTCTATTTTTTATTGATTCTATTTTTTCATCAAGGTATCAATGAGCTTGCTACGCTCGGTTTATAGGCCAGAATGAACCTTCGGTCGATTTTCATAGCTGTTGGTACTCGTGAAAGCATGAAAGTTTTATTGGAATAAGTCTATTCCCTGTATATCAGAAAATAGGTAATTTGCTTTTTTTTTGCGTTATTCGCAAAGGATAAAAACAGGTTAAAAATTGAATTTAATGAAGGAGAAAGCAATCGGAAATTATCAATTAGAAATATGTTCCAATTCAGTCGCTTCGGCGATTGAAGCTGAAAAAGGAGGAGCAACACGCATTGAATTTTGTCAAAACTTGGAGAATGGAGGAACTACACCTTCATATGGTCAATTGAAGTTGGTGCGTGAGCTTGTGCATATCGGTATACACGTACTGATTCGGCCACGTGGAGGAGACTTTCTATATACAGAAGAAGAAGTCTTGGAAATGATCGCCGATATTGAACTGTGTAAGGAACTGGGCATGGATGGCGTTGTCATAGGCGTATTGAATGCAGATGGTACCGTGGATAAGATCAATACGAAGCGTTTGGTTGATGCCGCGCGTCCGATGCATGTGACATTTCACCGTGCTTTTGATCGTGTGGAAGATCCTTTTGCTGCATTGGAAGATGTTATAGCTCTGGGTATCGATCGTATACTGACTTCGGGTTTGAGAAATTCAGCTTTATCGGGGGCACCTTTACTGCAACAATTGATCGAGCAGGCAAATGGGCGTATTGTCATTATGCCAGGCGCTGGGGTGGATGCTTCCAATATTCGGACGATATTAGCTGAAACCGGAGCTATCGCTATACACAGTTCGGCAAAAGAAAGCCAACCTTCAAAGATGCAGTTTTCGCAGGATCAGGTCAAGGGAATGGATGAGGCACAGTGGATGAGCTCAAAAGAAAAAGTCCACCAAATGGTAGACTTATTAAAAAGCCTTTAAAGTATAACTTTAAAGGCTGCTAATTTCTTTTTGCTTACTTAGCTAATTGATTTAAGATAGCATCGTTTTTAACGATTTGGTTGTCAGCTTTCATTTTTGATCTAGAACCTAACTCAACGTTAGTTCCTAATTTCAAGAACTGAACTTCAACACGTGAAACAGTTTTATTTCTTCTATCTTTTCTTTTTAAACGTGTAACTCCCATTTTGATAATATTTTTATTGTTTAAATAAAACGAGGTCGGAAGCGGATTCGAACCGCTGTAGGAGGTTTTGCAGACCTCAGCCTAGCCACTCGGCCATCCGACCCTATTTTTTTCCTTTGAAGGTCTGCAAAAATAAAACTTATAATTGGAATTAAGAAATCTTTGTGATAAAACTTTTCTGTTTTTGGACATTATTCTGAAAACCAAGCTGGTAGTTTTTAATACAGGTATCACTTTAGATTTAGGATCACCTTGTCTATCGTAAGTGGAGAAGTTGAAAAAGTTGAAGTTTATTCGACCTACTGTATCTTTTAGAGGACATTCAAAAAAAATCTGGCGTGAGTTTTTTCTTTTGTTTTGAAGTGGATATGAATAGTTTATGGATTTTGGAATAGATATTGCAAATAAGACTGTCAGAAATCTCATACAAGAAATATATGGGAGGAAATGATAAAAAAGAACAAAGTAAATTAAATTAGGAAACATGAAAAAACTATTATTATCTGCGGCAATTTTATTTGGTTCATTAGGAGCTTTTGCACAAGGTGGATTGGGATACGGCCTACGTGCGGGTGTAAATATTCCTAAATATTCAATGGAAAATGGAAGTTCTGAATCGAATACAGGTTTTTTTGTAACAGGTTATTTAGACGCACCTGTGTCACCATATTTCTCTATTCAACCGGGATTGTCTTTGCAAAATAAAGGAGGTAAATGGTCTGAAACTAACAATAACAATAGTATTGCTGTAAAACAAAGTATTATGTCTTTGGATATTCCCGTGAATTTAGTTGCTAAGTTGCCTACTGGTGGGTCCGGTAATTTCTTTATTGGTGCAGGTCCTTATGTAGGGTTCGCTCTTAGTGGAAAAAACAAGTTTGAAGGTAATTTAGGTGATTCTGGTCTTAAGACTGAGGAAGATGTAAAATTTGGTAGCGGAGATGGAGATGAATTAAAACGTACTGATTTTGGTGTAAACTTCTTGGCAGGTTATCAATTAACCAATGGTTTTCAGATTAATGCTGGTTATGGTTTAGGATTGACAAATCTTGCTCCGAATTCTAATTTTACAACCAAAAACCGAGTTTGGTCTATAGGCATCGGTTTTGGACTATAAGAAATATAAGTACTTAAACTTATTATGAGGAGAAAGTCCCTGCAATTTGTAGGGACTTTTTTATTGGGTTAAAATTATGTGCGCCAAATTTGTTATTTTTATTCAAAAGTATACTACATGAAAAGATTTCTCTCTTTACCATTCTATGTTAAATTAGCCTGCGTATTAATTAGTATCCTTCTTTTAGGCTATTTGGCGAAGATCGGTGACACGATACTTATCCCTATGATCTTAGGGCTTCTATTTGCTTTGCTGTTGATTCCGTTGAGCAATTTTATGGAGAAGAAGTTGCGTTTTCCCCGAACATTGGCCGGAATACTGAGCGTGATTCTGTTTTTTGGTGTTCTGGGTTATGGCCTCTTTTTGCTGGCCTCGCAGCTGACGCTGCTCAAAGAGGACTTTCCTGCTTTTAAACATCAGATTATGGATGGCGTGGATAAGCTGCAGACTTGGGTTAGCCAGCAGTTTGGTATACAGCACAAAGATCAGATCGACTTTATCAATAAAACAGCTTCGAAATCTGTTGATTCAGGAACACTGTTTCTCGGTACATTTATCATGTCCTTGTCTTCTATTTTTATCCTGTTTGTCTTCACATTCCTGTATACATTCTTTTTGTTGATCTATAGAGGGCATATTGTTAAATTCCTGCTGTTTGCCAACCGTGTCGACGATCGTCCGATTGTGTTGGACGTGGTTAATCAGATTCAATATGTAGTCAAAAAATACCTAATTGGCCTGTTAATTCAGATGAGTTTGGTTTCCCTTTTGGTCTTTGTTACATTATCCCTGATCGGTGTCAAGTATAGCCTCTTGCTGGCTTTAATTACGGGGGTGTTCAACGTACTACCATATGTGGGTATTTTCTCGTCAATGCTTATTATCGCTATTCTTACCTTCGCTACATCATCATTTACCCATGTTGTACTGGTGATCTTAGCTTTGATTATTGTGCATATGATTGATAGCAACTTTATCGTCCCCAAAATTGTAGGATCAAAGGTCAAGGTCAATTCGCTATTTGCCATGCTATCTATTATTATCGGTGAGATGGTTTGGGGTATTTCGGGTATGTTTTTAGCTATTCCTATTTTGGCAATTGTTAAGATCGTTATGGACCGTATCAAAGAACTTAAGCCTTGGGGATTTTTATTAGGGGAGGAGAACAGTAAAGATGAGGTCTACAAAGATCTATTCGATTCTTTAAATCCTATCGAGAAGAAGTTTATTGAAAATGAGGCGAAGGAATGATCTTCCAAGATGGTATTTCTATTTGGAAGAGAGCGCGCTATGATTATGTTCAGGTGTGAGGTGTTTTGTATTTAAGTTTCCCCTTAAATTTTTGCCAAAGGGATCATATGCGAGTCCCATCGTGATGATGAATTCATTAAAGGCCCATTATCTATTCGGATGTTAAATTTTTATTTATAATGCATTGATTTTTTTGTTATTTTACAATAATTAATGTATTTTGTGTAAATAATTAATTCTTTTTATGAAAATTATGATGATATGATGAATAGATCTCTACTTGTATTTTCTGTTTTTTTCTTGTTTCTTGTAGCTGGTTGTAAAAAGTCGGAAGAAAGTGGTGCTGATTCTAAAGCGAGTATTTTGTTTTCGGACAACAATCATGCTGTTAGAGGAAAGGTGACTTACGATTACAATTTGGATAATTGTGGACAGATTAATCTAATTACCGCAGTAAAGGAAGACAACGGTGATTACGCTGAGCTGAAGTTGACTTTACTTCAGAATGGTGCACTGGCCAAGGTGCAGTATTTGAAACAAAACTCGCCGGATGATGGTAATTATTTTGCGCCGCATCTCCAAACGGAGAAATCTTTTAAGATCACAGATTTTAAATATGATAAAAAGGGAGGCCGTTTGTCCTTTTCCTTTGATGGGAAAGTTTTCAAAAATAATAAACCCAATGGTGAACGTATATTGGCTGGTAAAGTAGAACTTAACTCAATTCAATACGTCCCATGTGAGGCATTGATATTTGATGTGATGACAGTTAATCCGGCTTTCAACTTTTTCGCTATTCCCGGAACGTCCAATAATTCTGTGAATACTACTGGGGGACCAGATAAGTATAAAGAGTTTGCATACAATGTTTATTCCAACGCTGGTCAGTTTCTGAGCTTGAGACTAGATCGCGATATATCAAAATTGGTGGGCCAAGAGATTGCATTTGACGAAGGAAATAAAATGTTTAATGTACGATATTGGGAATATATTGGACCTTATATGCTCTCAGAATCCTATGGGCCGATTGACAGAAATTGGAAGCGTTTTCAGACAAGAGGAAAGTTAGTTAATATCCAAAAAATGTCTGATAATCGGTATGGTAAGCCTTATTATAGTGGGTTGATCATCATGGATATATTCGATGAGGACCGCATGGTAAAACAGGCTGTTGAATTACCTTTCCATTTATCATCTTGGGTTGATTAATAACAAGGAGGGTACTGTATGGATAACAGATAGTGGATTTTGTTGACGATTTATTGAAATTAGATCCATATCAAAAAATATTAATTATAAAAGCCACGAGATAAGATGTGGCTTTTACTGTTTTAGTGATCAGTTATACGAATTGAATAACTTCCTTATGTTGAATTATAGATACATCAATTTTTGTAATTCTAAAAAATGTTATAGAAATATACCAAGCTTTTTAAGTTGTATTTCAGTAAATTATATGCTATTTTCGTTCTATATTTAATTTGTTTTTTAATGAAAAGAAAATTACTATCAATTGCTGCGGCATTATGTTTTATTGCCGGAGCCAAAGCGCAGACATCGTATGGTTTTAAGGCAGGTGTTACTTTTCCTAAAGTGACCGCTTCTTCCGAGAACATATCTGTTTCCACAAAAACATCTACATCATTTTATTTGACAGGTTATTTAGATGCACCTTTAGCACAAAACTTTTCCATTCAGCCAGGCTTATCCCTTCAAGGAAAAGGAGGTAAGGGAGTATCTGTGAATGGCTTTGAAGAATTGGGCAATGATGGAAAATTAGATTTGATGTATCTGGAGATACCCGTAAACTTTGTATACAGTATCCCTACCGGAAATTCTGGGAATTTTTTCTTGGGAGCAGGACCATATGCAGGATTGGGCTTATCTGCTAAGGCTAAAACAGGAAACGTTAAAGTGGATATTGGATTTGGAGACGATGGTTTAAAACGATTTGACGCGGGACTTAACTTTTTAGCGGGCTATCGTCTATCAAATGGTTTTTTGATTAATGGTGGTTATGGTTTAGGATTAGTTGATATGGTTGGAGCAGATGGAGGTTCCTTAAAGAATCGAGTATTTTCAATTGGAGTAGGTTATCAATTATAATTTAAATCGAGGTATTAAAAAAGGGCTTTTCTTACGATAGGCCCTTTTTGTTTTCAGTGACTGAAATCTATCACACTTTGATTTCTACTTCAACACCTGAAGGTAATTCAAGTTTCATCAATGCGTCAACAGTTTTAGCGTTTGATGAATAGATATCCAACAATCTTTTGTAAGCACACAATTGGAATTGCTCACGTGCTTTTTTGTTAACGTGTGGTGAACGTAATACCGTGTAGATTTTTTTCTCAGTAGGCAATGGAATAGGACCACTAACAACTGCACCTGTAGGTTTTACTGTTTTTACGATTTTTTCAGCTGACTTGTCAACCAAATTGTAATCGTAAGATTTCAATTTAATTCTGATTCTTTGGCTCATTTTTATTTATTTAAAATGATTGCTAATTAGAGCTATTCACAACTAGCAATCGGTGTGTATTTTTGATTTAAGGAACAAAGATAAAAGATAATATCCTTCAACCTTTGTTCCTTTATTCTTGAGTTCTATTATTCAACAGAACCTTTGATTTTACCTTTTGATTTTGCGATTACTTCTTCAGCAACGTTACGAGGAGCTTCTTCGAAGTGATCAAATTCCATTGTAGATGTTGCACGACCTGAAGTGATTGTACGTAATTGGGTTACGTAACCGAACATTTCAGAAAGTGGAACCAATGCTTTGATTACTTGTGCACCGTTACGTGAATCCAAACCTTGCATTTGACCACGACGACGGTTTAAGTCACCCATTACATCACCCATGTTTTCTTCTGGTGTTAAAACCTCTATTTTCATAATTGGTTCCATTAACACTGGAGAACATTTAGGCAATCCTTCACGGTATGCTTGACGAGCAGCTAATTCGAAAGACAATGAATCTGAATCGACAGCGTGGAATGAACCATCAATCAAACGAACTTTCATTCCTGATAATGGGAATCCTGCTAATACACCATTTTTCATTGAAGTTTCAAATCCTTTTTGAACAGAAGGGATAAATTCTTTAGGGATTTTACCACCAACGATTTCATTTACGAATTGAAGAGGTGATTTTGTTAAATCGAAATCTTCGTCCGCTGGAGAGATAACAACTTTGATATCCGCGAATTTACCACGACCACCTGATTGTTTTTTGAATACCTCACGGTGCTCAGTTGTACCGTTGATAGACTCTTTGTATGATACTTGAGGAGCACCTTGGTTAACCTCAACTTTGAATTCACGTTTCAAACGGTCGATCAAGATCTCTAAGTGAAGCTCACCCATACCAGAGATAACTGTTTGACCAGTTTCTTCGTCAGTTTTAACAACGAATGTAGGATCTTCTTCAGCTAATTTACCAAGACCAATACCTAATCTATCTACGTCAGCTTGAGTTTTAGGCTCAATCGCTAAACCGATTACCGGCTCAGGGAAAGTCATAGACTCTAATACGATAGGTGCTTTTTCGTCACAAAGTGTATCACCAGTTTTGATGTCTTTGAAACCAACAACCGCACCGATATCACCAGCTTCGATGAAAGGAATAGGGTTTTGCTTGTTCGCGTGCATTTGGAAGATACGAGAGATACGCTCTTTGTTACCTGAACGTGTGTTCAATACATAAGAACCTGCATCTAACTTACCAGAGTAAGCACGGATGAAACATAAACGACCTACGAATGGGTCAGTCGCAATTTTAAAACCTAAAGCTGCGAAAGGCTCGTTTACAGATGGTTTACGTGTGATCTCTTCACCAGTATCAGGGTTAGTACCTTTTACAGCCTCAATATCAAGAGGTGAAGGCAATAATTCCATTACTAGATCCAACATGGTTTGAACACCTTTGTTTTTGAAAGATGAACCACATACCATAGGAACGATCGCATTATCTAATACCGCTTTACGTAAAGCATCTAAGATTTCGCGCTCAGTCAATGAATTTGGATCTTCGAAGAATTTCTCCATCAAAGTCTCATCATAACCAGCTACTGCTTCTAATAATTTCTCACGGTATTCAGCAACTTCATCCACCATATCTGCAGGAATAGGAACCTCTGTAAAGGTCATCCCTTTATCATGCTCATTCCATACGATACCACGGTTGTTAATTAAATCAACAACACCAGTGAACGTGTCTTCAGCGCCGATAGGTAATTGTAATGCTACAGCATCAGAACCTAACATTGATTTTACTTGACCAACAACTTTCAAGAAGTCTGCTCCTGAACGGTCCATTTTATTAACGAAACCGATACGTGGAACAGCATAGTTATCTGCCAATCTCCAGTTAGTCTCAGATTGAGGCTCAACACCATCAACCGCAGAGAATAAGAATACTAATCCGTCTAGTACACGTAATGAACGGTTTACCTCAACCGTGAAATCCACGTGTCCAGGAGTATCGATTACGTTTACTTGGTATTTATTACCACGGTATTGCCAGAAAACTGTAGTAGCAGCAGAAGTGATTGTAATCCCGCGCTCAGCCTCTTGCTCCATCCAGTCCATTGTTGAAGCACCTTCGTGAACTTCACCCAATTTATGGTTTACACCTGAGTAGTAAAGGATACGCTCAGTTGTTGTAGTTTTACCAGCATCGATGTGAGCAGCGATACCGATATTTCTAGTGAATTTTAAATCTCTTGCCATAATATTTTTAAGCAGCTGGCCTTATCGGCCTTATGTGTTTAAATGTAATGTTAAATAAGTACACCGACCTTGATAAAAGATTGTTCGTTTATCGGAGGTCGGTGTAATCATATTTTTTTGAATGTCTTCAAAATTAGAATCTGAAGTGTGAGAACGCTTTGTTAGCTTCCGCCATTTTGTGCGTATCTTCTTTCTTCTTAACAGCAGCACCTTCACCTTTAGAAGCTGAAATGATTTCTCCTGCTAATTTTTCAAACATTGTTTTTTCACCACGTTTGCGAGCGTATGAAATTAACCATTTCATACCCAAAGCGATTTTACGGTCTGGACGAACTTCCATAGGAACTTGGAAGTTAGCACCACCTACACGACGTGATTTAACTTCAACAGCAGGCATAACGTTGTTCAAAGCTTTTTTCCAAGCTTCTAAACCGCTTTCTTGTGTTTTTTGTTCTACTAATTCTACTGCATCGTAAAAAATAGAATAAGCGATAGATTTTTTACCATCTACCATCATATTGTTTACGAAACGTGTTACCTGAACGTCGTTAAACTTTGGATCAGGTAAAATGATTCTCTTTTTCGGTTTTGATTTTCTCATTTTTCTTTCCTCCGTTTAATTATTTCTTTTTACCTTTTGTTGGAGCTGCAGCTGCTTGTCCTGGTTTAGGACGCTTAGTTCCGTATTTAGAACGACGTTGGTTACGACCTGCTACACCTGAAGTATCTAATGCACCACGGATGATGTGGTAACGCACACCTGGTAAATCCTTAACACGACCACCACGGATCAATACGATCGAGTGCTCTTGTAAGTTGTGACCTTCTCCAGGGATGTAAGCGTTGACCTCTTTACCGTTTGTTAAACGTACACGAGCTACTTTACGCATTGCTGAGTTTGGTTTTTTAGGGGTAGTAGTATATACACGTGTACATACACCTCTTCGCTGTGGACATGAGTCCAACGCTGGTGACTTACTCTTATCAACCAGAGCTACTCTACCTTTTCTAACTAATTGTTGAATAGTAGGCATTTACCTGTTTTTGTTTATAAATTTGATACCTAAATTATTTTAAGTTCGCAAAGATACTGATTTCGTTTTGAATATTAAATAGTTAGTATATAAAATTTAGATTATTTTTTCGAAATGGAAACTCTCTTTTCCCTGAAGCGAAGCCATGTCGTCGCGTGGGTTGACAAGTTCGCGCTCCTTCTTCTGTATATTGTCTATGGTCTAGATGATTTAGTCGGGTGGAATTTTCGTTTACTCACCTGTCAAAATCATTTCGGCATCCGTCCACGTCATTTTCCACAGCAACTAGCTGTCTTTGTCGGGTGTCGGAACGGTTTAGTCTCCTGTCTGTTCCGTTTTGTCCATGGTCTGGATGATCTAGTCGGGTGGAATTTTCATTTACTTACCTGCCGAAAGCACTTCGCCACCCGTCCATGACTCTTAGACAGTTGGGAGAAGTGATATTTTACTCGGGTAAATGACACCGACAGGACGCAAAATCACGTTGTTAAGCCCGGTAATATGCCTGTTGATTTTCCTTTGCGCTTATCATACCGACCTGCAGATCTTTCAACAGGAGGCTTTGTTGCTATTCCGTATGGAGATTAATTGAACAGCAAGCCTGTTTATTTTTTTGTTTCGTCCTTAATCGGATTTGCCCGCGGACTTTTTTTAATTGGTGCGCAATAAAAAAGGAACATAACGAGAAATTCAGTTAAGTCGCTCTATTATTGTTCGGTAGCTATGGGTAGGATGCGAATTCTTGAAATGGACTATCTACTGGTTTCTGAGTATATTGTCTATTCTGCATGTTGTTGCGTTCTTTTGGCAAGACATTTGTTAAAAACGAAGAGATAATTTTTTAGTAAAAACAAATTAAAGTATTCAAATTATGAAAATGAAATTAATGTATGCGGTAGTATTGGCGCTGGTAGCGTTCGCTTTTGTGGGATGTTCAAAGGATAAAGATGAGCCTATCCAAACAGGTGGAAGCATTGATGCGGCTGTAGGAACGTATAAAGGATCAATAAAAATTGCGGGCGTTGATAAAATGTTCGATAAATTACTTGTCGTAACAAAAGTCTCAGATGGTGTATTGAAAGCTGAGGTGTCAGATAAATCTTTAAAACTTCCTGTAAAGCAATTTAAAGTTGTCAATAATATGAATATATCTATTCAGACATCTGGGGTATCGCCAGAAGGATCATTTTTATTTGATGTGAAAAATAAAACGCTGCTTTGTCAGGGAGAAGAAACCAATGCAGGTGATATCTTTTATACTTTCGAAGGAACCAAACAATAAGCTTCTTCAATACAACACATAAAAAAACCGTATCAGCGTTACTGATACGGTTTTTTTATGTCTAACTAGATTGTATTATGACAACAACGTAAAATCAATCTGCCGTTTATCTAGATCTACTTTCTTCACACGGATCTGAACTTCATCACCCAATTGGAATTTCTTTTTCTTCCGTTGGCCAATAATCGCATAGTTCTTCTCATCTAGGACATAGAAATCATCGGTGATATCACGTAAGCGTACCATACCCTCACACTTGTTCTCCTCAATCTCCACATACATACCCCATTCGATCACACCCGATACGATACCAGTATATTCTGTACCGATCTGATCTTGCAGGTATTCCGCTTGTTTGTATTTGATGG
>PJTS01000344.1_pt1 | contig 32486 bp, 25 predicted proteins | sample 1512251 | NCBI WGS metagenome assembly PJTS01 (sample SAMN08177686, study PRJNA422409) | Soil metagenome, whole genome shotgun sequencing project. | isolation source: Soil (2) enriched on wood chips: alkali lignin treatment | place: USA: Madison | collected 2015-01-15 | reverse complement strand
CTACGTGGACGTATGATATCCCCGTAGTTGGTTCAGGCGCAGAGAGTGGAAATAATCTCGCTGATGGCCGTTTTGGTCTCGCTACAATAAACCTTGCCACTGCTTTTGCCGAATTATTCACATGGGGTGCTGCCAGTGAATATAAACTAGGTGCAAAACTAGCTACATCAATTGGGACAAAAACTGCGGAGAAAACTGGAGATAAAGCTGCGAAAAGCATCTTTTCATATATTACAAAAAAGATAGGTAAGCAAATGGCTCGTCGTGGATGGACAAAAGAGTTAATACATAAAACGGTAAACAGTCCATTTACAACTAGACAAGCAGTGAATAGGGCAACAGGGAATGCTTCAACAGCATATTTCGAAAAAAGCGGTTCCTACGTCGTGAAAGACAATGTTACTAATGAAATTATTCAAATTAGCAATAGATTGGATCCGAAGTGGATACCAGATGAGATAATTGTTAATCCATATATAGCAAAATAATATGAATAGGATTGAGAGTTTATTTAAAGACAGGTTATTGAAGCGGGGGGGGCTGGATCTTTACTCGAAGGAAGATACATTAAGATTTATTGACGAATGCAAGAAAGATACTGTGCCTATTTTAGGAATAGATGGATTTTATATAACAGAAAATACTACCCAGCCGAGCTTGGAAAACAGCATTGATTTCAGTGCTCTTCCAATAAAGAATGGGAATATTTACTCTTTGGCAAAGAGTTTTGTGGCAGAGAGGGCTGAAAGTTTATTTTTTGAGATTATTTATGAGGAAAAAGGATAGAAACAGTATTGTAAATGTGGTTTAAATCGTGTCCATTCTTGAAGAAATTTGTTTGAGATTATCAAGGTTAACGAAAACTAGGAAAAAGTCGTGGTAGTCAGCTAGATTATGGGGCAAGGTTCTATGACGCGGAAATAGGCAGGTGGAATGTGGTTGATCCGATGGCGGAGGCATTCGACAATGTATCTCCTTATAATTATGGAATGAATAATCCGATCCTGATGATCGATCCTACGGGCATGGCTGCAGATTCAGTTGCGGGCAGTATTGTGGGGCCTATAATTGAAGTATGGCGAAAAGGTACGGGCCCATTTGCAGGTGTTTTGACAAAGCCAAAAGTTTTGGATTTACCAAAATTTAGGCTTCCAGGACCACCCAATCCTTTTATTTTAATTGCGGGTCTGTTTCTTTTGCCATCAAATTACTTCGACCCGAAAAGGAGCCCAGATGAGATGGAGTGGTATAGAAATAACAGACATTTGCTTGCTAAGAAGCATAAATTAGGTGATCAGTTGCCAACTCCAGAATTAAATAAGGAAAAATTTAATAAAAAACGGGGTAATCAAGGTTGGGAAAATAAAGAGACGGGAGAAATATATCAAAAAAGTCATACTGCACATGGTAATAAAAACAATGAAGGTACCCAATGGAAAGTCTGGCCTAAAGGTACGACTGATTTTGGATCAAATTCTAAGAAATCTGGAGAAAGAACAACTTTAGATCAAAACGGGATTGTAATTGGTAACTAGATATGAATTTCAAGATTTTATATGACAACTCTATGAGTTTTTGGCCTAACAAGATATCAATCGCAGATGGTCAATTCATGGAAAATGGTGTGCTTTTCAAAAATTTATCCTATGTATGGGATACTATTGAACAAAAGACAAATGATTTAGATGAGTGGATGTCACTTATGACCTGGATACTGTTTGCTGAATTTCATAATCAAGCAATTTTAAACTACAAGAATGGATTATTTTATGTTTATAAAGATGATATAAATAAGGATAATGTTAAAATGAGATTATTAGAAAATTTAAAGGCGCCGGATTATCTAGATATGTACGAAGAATTCATTAAAGATAATAAAGTTTGATTTAGTCTACATATTTTAACAAGATTCTAATCTATCATTTGATTGGAGCAGTGTGTAGCAACTGATAATGATCTGGGGTCGTCTACAGATGGACAAAGAGCCAATCAGATGAGGGGTTGGCCTTATTCGTTATTGGGTCTTAATAAATTTCACCTCCTCATTCCCGTCATTCACCGAGTTTTCCTGTCCGTTAGTCTAAAGCCCATAGGCTAGGGGCGTATTGTGTCGTAGTTTTGAGTCAACAAATAAGAACAACAATATTACTAACACAATAAAATAAAGACATTATGAAAGCATTAGTAAAAACATTCGCAGCAGCAGCTTTAATCGCAGTATCCAGTTTCGCTATGGCAGCTGAAGGACCAGGTTCAAAATCTGAGAAAGCAACCATTAATCTTTCTACAGCAGACTTCGCTCTTGAGCATTATGTCGCGGTCACTACCGAAGGCGAATCAGCAGGTGTAGAGCAATTGTTCACTGCTGATTTCAACCAAAAGATCCAATCTTCCAATGCACAATCTTATAGCCGTGAAGCAGTGGTTAAATCTCTAAAAAAACAAAAAGGCGATAAGCTCAACTGTACAGTAACTAGCGACATCATCGAAGAGTCAGCAGATTATATGGTAGCCAAGGTAACTCTAAAATTTGAAAACTTCACCAAGACAGACCTTGTGACTTTGGTACGTGAAGGTAATAGCTGGAAAGTATCCAGTTCAGTCAACTCCTATAAATAGTCCCCAATAACTAGTTGTCAGCTTCGTCATACCGTAAGCTGACAACTAGTGAATCATATGTTTATTTAAGGCCACGTCGCGAGATGTGGCTTTTCTGTTTTTGGGACAACAAAGCGGAGACTTTTCGGTAGTCTCTCTTTACCGACAACATAGCTTTAGTTTCCCTTATTTACACCCTTGATGAAACTTAAGTTTGTGTAAGAATTAAAAACAACGACATTATGATAAATTAATCTTTTTATCAAAAGCAATACGACCGATATGTGCGCTTTATCTGCTGTGTTTTACTTGGTTTTAGTACAGTGCGTTTGAATATTTTTTTAAGTTTGTTGAAATATTTTTTTTGACATTCCACTATCATTATTTACATTTGAAGTAACATTTGTAATACAATGGTTTGCATTGTAAAATAGGTGTTTATTTTATTGTCAACTTAGCCGTTTTTTATTTTATGAAAAGAAGAGATTCCCTTGGTACAAATCTGTGTAGATTAGGTAAATGTATTTTCATTAGGTGTTGATATGGAGGAGGTGCAACCACGCCAAAAAATAAGCTGACGGGGTTTAGATGTGATTATAATGCCGATCAAATAATTAACTTTTACTCATTTATGTATTTAACCAAGAAAAATATTTTATTTTTTGTGTCTTTAATGTCTTTCGCGTTTCTGAGGGCGCAATCGGTCTCGGAGACTGGTGAAGCAAAAGACCCCGTGGGAGTGCCATCATCACCTACGACCTATAATTTTGCTAAATTCGGGAATATTCCACAAAGTAATAGTACAGGCGCATTTGCTTATAGTATCCCCATCTATCAGATCCAATCGGATGATATTAGTCATGCTATTGAATTAAACTATTATAGCTCGGGTGTCAAAATAGATGAAATAGCATCCAACGTGGGAATGGGCTTTGTCTTGAAGATGGGTGGTGTTATTTCTAGAGTGATGCGGGGAAAGCCTGATGAAATGGCCACTAGATGGTACCCAGCATCTGCGACTCAGCTCCAGGGGCAGGAAGAACGAATTAAGAGTATTGCAGATCCGCTTAGCCCGAGTACTTATGATGTAGAGCGCGATTGGTTTAATTTTAATGTAAACGGTATAAGTGGTACATTTTACTTTGATGAGAATTTAGGTGTACATGTGGAAAGTAAACAACATGTCGAAGTTACCTATCAATCCGGAGAGCCTATTAATAATATTGGGTACGGAACACCATCAACATTCACTATCAGAGATGGAAAGGGATATAGTTATGTTTTTGGAGGAAGCAATGACTATCTGGAAGGAATGAGGTTCTATACCAATTGCTCGCCTGGTGCCGAGATGTATTATTCGGCATGGTTTCTTCGGGAAATTATTTCTCCAAATGGGAACAAGATGACCTTTTCATACATAGAAAATGCGATGTCCTATCCCCTGAGTAAAGAAGCAAGCTGGCTGATCGACAGAGACTGTCCTGCGGATCCCAATGCGCTGTACATACAATATAAAAGTGATTATAGTGAGTGCACCTCTTTTTCGAATATAAAATCGCGTTCGCTCTCGAAAATCAGCTTTAATAGCGGTGAGGTGACCATAAACTATAATCCATACCGGGTAGATAACGGGGGAAATAGTGTAAAAGATCTAAGTATTAAAAATTCAACAGGGTCGATAATCAAAACCGTTAATTTCAACTACAATCCCGCTCCCGCAAATGGGAGTATTGAGGCACAGCGTTACCGTCTGTTTCTTACAAATTTAACAATTGGGTCCGCAAACGGAAATATAAAGGAGCCTTATTCATTCGAATATTATGACAAAGAACTTCTTCCGGAAAGACTAACTTTTAATAGGGACAAATATGGTTATTATAACGGTAGTGGAAATGCTACACCTTTTAGCAAAGAACTAAAAAATGATCCTGTAATATTCGGTGTTGTAAATAAAGCCTCAATTGATTATGCTTATGCTGACCTTGAAGTGAAGCCGGAACTGGTACAGATCGGCATGTTAAAACAGATCAACTATCCAACTGGGGGCGGGTCACTGATCAACTATGAAGGACATAAAACCGAGAAAACCGTGAAAGAAATGTCCTATAGCAATACCAGCCTAAATTATATTAGGAATTGTAAGCAGGACAATACCAATTCGACCCTAAAGTTTGTTTCGAATGGCGGCTTGCTTAATTTTTTGGTTGGTGCGTCGCTCGATTATGGCGTTACCGCTTTGGGCTGTACGGCTCCGGAGTCAGATGATATCCATGATATCTATACCTTTTCGGTCGTGGATATAACGGCCGGTGCAACTATATTCAGTTCGACCGGTAATTATGGCAATAATATGAAAACCGTTTATCCATGTACGGGGCAGAAAGGTGATTATGTGTATGAGGTATGTCCAGTGGAAACTGTAAAGGGGCATCAGTATGAGCTTAAATTGATTTTCGGTTCAAAATCCTATAATGCGTTACGAGGACAGATAGATATCCAATATAACGGTGTTGAGGTTTCAAAAAAGAAAATCTATTACTATGGCGGAGCCCGGGTTAAGGAGATCAAGGATATAAATGGAGCAAAGTATACAAATATTAGGAAGTTTTATTATAATAAGCTGACTGACATTTCCTTGGATTCATCTTCATTATATGAAGTGTATGAACCCCGGCAATATAGATTAATATCTTATCCTAAAGTATGTAGGTATAATCTTGAAAATCAAGTTATTATTAAAGATATTTCTAATGCACAGAAACTTTACATTTCTTCATCTGGTATTAATCAGCTCTTCAGTAATCGAAGCAATCAATTAAATTATCATGTGATAACCGAAGTCTTTGATGACGGCTCATTAAAGAGTGGAGCAATCCAGCGCAAATTTTACCAGGCCGTTGATGCAGGACCGGTTACTCTGCAGGGGCAGTCTACGATCGGCATGCCCTATTCAAATAACGCAGATCATTTTCTAGGTAGATTGAACGAAGAAGAAACCTATAAAATAGATGCTGGTAAGTATATACTACAGAGAAAACGTGTATTTGATTATTCTTTTGTTACCAAGGAAATTCTATTGAGCTGGTTCTTTACAAAAGATTATGATCTCTTTCAACCAACCCCCACATCTATTTCCAACTTGTCAATTGGCTATTATCACAATTATATAATGTCATTAACAAGCGAAAAAGTAAGTGATTATAATTATGATGGGGTGACTCCCTTGCTCAGTTCCTCTGAGAAGATCTATGTTAAGGATCCTTTTTATAATTTGCAGAGCGAATACATATCTACCTCCAATGGGCAGCAGAAATTTATAAGATATAAATATGCTTCTGATTTCCAGAATCAGCGCAATTTCATGAATGATCTGATCGCTAAAAAAAGGGTAAGCGAACCTGTCGTTATTCAGAGTGGAAAAAAAGCTGGAGCGACAGAGACTGTACTTGAAACTAAAGATTTTTCTTATGGCTCTTTCGGCGTACTCGTTGCACCAAAAATCCTGACGGATATTGTAGATCCGCAGAATCCCAAAATAGTCTATAATATAAGTCGTTATACTACAAAAGGAAAGGTGGAAGAGCTCCTTACAGCTGAAGGAATCTCTGTAACCTATCTTTGGGGCTACAATGGTCAATATCCAATCGCCGAGATTAAGAACGCAACCTATTCTGAGGTTGCAACAGCACTTACCCAGGCAGCTATTGACAACCTGAATGTGACTACGCACAGCGAAGCCACCATGGAAACCCTGATCAAGGCTGCTTCGGATAAATTACGGACAGCACTGCCGAAGGCGATGATAACGAGCTACACCTATAAACCATTGGTGGGTATGACCAGCAAGACCGATACCAGGGGAGTCAAGGAGAACTATACCTACGATGGTATGCAGCGCCTGCAGGCCGTGCTCGACCAGCTGGGCCAGGTCACCAAAGCTATTGATTATCATTACCGTTCCAACTAAGCCAGCCCGATCATGAAAAGGAAATTAATAACATTATTAGCCATAATTACCGTAGGTATTGCCCATGGGCAGACCTTGCCAAAGGATACCATCCTGAGCGCATATACAAACCAGACGAGTATCCGGGCGCTGAATAGTATTACGCTTCAGAATGGCTTTTATATCCCTGCACCCGCGGCAGGCAAGACCATTACGATCAGCATCGCGGGGTTTCAGACACTGGTCAGCAAACCGAGCGCTGACCGGAACTATATCCTAACCCGGACTTTTCGAAGCCCAGGGATTACCCTGACAAACCTGAACGCCCAGCGTACGATCGGCGATGAAAACCAGATGATCCAGTACTTTGACGGACTGGGGCGTCCTAGCCAGACGGTGCAGCTGATGGCCAGTCCGGGCTACAGGGACATCGTGCAACATATCGAGTACGACGGGTTTGGCAGGGAGAGCGTCAAATATTTACCTCATGTGAAGGATACCGTCAAGAACGGGAGTTTCTATGTGGTAGCCAAATCAGACCAGCTTGCCTATTATAAGGCTACAAACACCTGGGATCCTGCTGTGGTGAAAACTGCGAGCCCCTATGCTGTTACCGTCTTCGAGAACAGTCCGCTGAACCGCGTGCAGCAACAGGGAGCCCCCGGTATCAACTGGCAGCCCGAGGCGGACCGCAGCCTTGTAGCAGGCACTACGGGCAGGACCATAGCCACCGAATACGGTACCAATGGCACCAATGATGTGAAGCTCTGGACAGTGGATGCCACGGGCAACGGAGCAAAGGCCACCTATTATACTGCAGGTAAGCTGTACAAAACCATTACCAAGGACGAGAATTGGCTGAAGACCAATGGCAGGGCCGGCACAGTGGAGGAATATAAGGACTTTGAAGACCGGGTGGTGCTCAAGCGGGTGTGGAACATCAATCCCCAGACCAATGCGGAATATCCGCTGGAGACCCATTACATCTATGATGACTTTGGTGACCTGCGATATGTCGTTCCGCCGGCGGTGACGGCAGCGGGCTTTACAGAGCTTGCCACAGACCCCAATTTTGACAAATATATTTATGCCTACAAGTATGACGGGCGCCGTCGGGTGATCAAGAAAAAGATCCCGGGACGGGGCTGGGACTATCTAGTGTACAATAACAATGACCAGGTGGTCTTCACGCGTGATGCCGAGCAGCTCAAGCGTGAGGAGTGGAGCTTTACCAAATACGACGCATTTGGCCGTGTGGTGATGACCGGTGTGGAGAAAGGGCATGCGGGTGATAACCATGACGCGCTGCAAAAGGCACTGGCCGAATTTACCGGTGCGCAGTGGGAAGACCGCGGCACGGTACTGGAAGGCTACACCAACAACAGTATCCCGCAGAATACGGCCAATATGATGGTGCTACAGGTCAACTACTATGACAGCTATGATATTCCGAGTATCCCGTTCACGGCGCAGGCCTCCTACAGCAAGCAGATCAAAAGTTTGCAGACGGCAGGCAAGAGCAGGGTGCTGGGCACCGCGACCTGGCTGTGGAACGTGAATTATTATGACGACTACGGACGTGTGGTGAACAGTCGGAGCACCAACCACCTTGGTGGTACGGACGTGGTGACTAATACCTACAATTTTCCGGGGGAACTACTTACCAGCACGCGGGTGCATTCCCCTAAGGTGGGCAATGCTACAACGATCATTACGACCAACAGTTATGACCATGTTGGCCGGCTTGCTTCCATCAAGGAGCAGATCGTTGGCCAAGCGGAGGTGACACTGGCCTCCAATAGCTATAATGAGATCGGTCAGCTGAAGACTAGATCCATGGGCAAGACTGCTACGGATCCGGACTATGTGGAAGCTGTGAGTTATAGTTACAATGAGCGGGGCTGGACCAAGCGTATCGCTTCCAACAATTTTACTCAGTCACTGATGTATCAGGATGGAGGAGCCGTGCGGCAGTATAACGGCAATATCGCGCAGGCGATGTGGCGTTTTACCCCGACAGGAGCTACAAGCACATTTGAATATGGCTACGATAAACTGAACCGGCTGATCAGCGGTACAAACGGGCAGACCGGCACGGCAAGCATCGCAGAGACAATGAGCTATGATGATATGGGCAATATCATTACGCTCAAGCGGGATGCGCTACCTGTGACTACCTATGCCTATAACGGTAACAAGCTGACCGGCTTTACCAGTGGACTATCAGGTAGTTACAGCTATGATGACAACGGTAACGCGAAGACGGACCGTACTGGCATGGCTTTTACCTATAATTACCTGAACCTGCCGCAGACAGCCAAGAAAGCGGGGACGGATGTTGCATTCCTGTATGATGCCACCGGAACTAAACTACAAAAAATCTCCAAGATCGGAACGACAGCACCGATCACCACGAAACGGGATTATGTGGAGGGTATCGAATACAACAATGACAAGATCGAAATTATCCACAACTCGGTGGGCTATGCGATGTACAATGGTACGGGCTATGTGTACCATTATAACCTGACGGATCATCTGGGCAATGTACGGACAACGCTCAAGCGTGGTGCTACGGCAATAGATGTGGTACAGCGCGACAATTATTACCCGTTCGGCAAGCGTAAGGTTGTGGCGGGCGGAAATAATAAGTATCTTTATAATGGTAAGGAGATCCAGGGCGAGCTTGGAGACCAGTACGATTACGGGGCAAGGTTTTATGATGCGGAGATCGGAAGGTGGAACGTAGTGGATCCAATGGCAGAAATGCACTATGATTATACATCATATGCCTATGTGTTAAACAACCCTTTGACCTATATAGACCTATTTGGATTAGACACTTTAAATAATAACAATAAATTCACTTCAGATCAATGGCAAAAATTTGATTTAAATAATGATGTTATCGGCCTCGATGAGGTGTCAGTAACCCGTAATCAAAATAGTAATAGTAATTGGTTGGAAAGAGGCTTTAATGCCATTAGAGACTATGGATCTGATCATCCATATTTTAGGAGTAGACCATATAATGTGGTTGATTATTATAGAACTATTAATGCTGCTCGAGATCCAGCAGTTGATTTGATGAATTTTGCTAGTGTAGCCTCAGGAGTAGGAGATGCATATATTCTAGGAAGAGTTACTTTGCAGCTGGGGTTAAAGGGTATACTGACATTAGCAATGAAAAACTCTCTAAAGAAAGCTCTTGCTAACCCACAATATGTGGGAAGAGAGTCATATGCCTTATTAAATAGTATTAGGCCTGGAGTGAAAGCCATGATGCAAGGAAAAGGTATTGATCGTGCTTTTAGATATTATGCGTCAAAAAATCTTATTTTTCAAACAGGAGAAAGACTTGGTGTTGTAAAGATGGGCCTATCAAATAGAGGCGCTGATGTGTTGGGAAAAGGGATGTTAGAAAGATATTGGTGGGACGTTACTACATCTGGAAGCTGGCTTAATCATACACTAAAATATAGTGGAGAAGGAGTCCCGTTACTATATTAGGTAAATAATTATAAAAACTAGTTGGAATAAAATCTGTTATGAAAATCGTAAGCCGGAAAAAAATTGAACAAAATATAATAGATAATCTCGATTGTGTTAATGTTGAATTCAAAAACTGTACTTTTATAAATTGTGAAATCAAAGACAAAAAAATTTCCAATTCAAGGTTCACAAATTGTAACTTTATAAGTTGTATTTTTCAAAATTGTAGTTTCTTTTTCTCGGTGCTGCAAAAATCTGGAATCATTAATGATTGCATATTTAAAGAAAATGACTTTTCAAAAGCAATTGTAGGAGAATTAAAAATTGAAAAAACATCTTTTTTGAACAACAAATTTAAAGAAACTTCATTTGACGGAACAGAATTTGAAAACGTTTTATTTGAAGGGAATATATCTTCATCATGGTTTTACGGGGTGCCCTATGCTGATCAATTATATTCTAAAAATATATTTTTTAGCAAAAAAATGAAGGATTTGAAAATGCCTATTATAGATTTTAAAAATGCGATTTTAGATGATGTTACTTTCTCGAGAGGATTAAATTTGTCTCATGTTGTTTTTCCTAAGCAGGATAATCTGTTAATTATTTCAAATCCACAGCATTTTTTCGATTCTTTTTTGTCAAAATGCAGAATTGCTTTTCAAGACAATGACTCTTTTCACTTTTGCCAGAATATGGTGGATAAAGTGTGGTTCAATAAAGATGTACAAAACATGCCTATTGTGTTAGTTGATTTGAGTATATTTAATCCTTCTTTAAATCAAATTCGAGATAATAAGATTATTGAACTTTTGAAAGCTACTATTGAGAATTAGCTTAACAAGCAAATTTATATTCTAAATAATAGAAACAAAACATAATTATCTGTGGACCGATTAAGTTTTTTAAAAGCAGTTTACGTTATTACGGAAATCGGGCGGTCTACGAAAAAGTCGTTGTAACCAGTACGATTACGGGGCAAGATTTTACGATGCCGAGATAGGGCGTTGGAATGTGGTGGATCCGTTGGCGGATGAGTTCGAGCATGTGTCTCCGTACAACTATGGGATGAACAATCCTATATTGATGATAGATCCAGACGGTATGGCTTCGGATACTACTTTTTTAGGTGGGGTTATAGAAACGGTAAATGTGTGGGCTAAAAATACTTGGAACTATCTAAACTCATACCAGTTTGCAAAGACCATCGGAGATGCTGTTTCTGGAGGCCAAGTTTCAGAGATGGAATATTCACTTTATTTGTATCAAACCGAAGGCTGGAACTCTTATATATATTCTCAAATTGGGGCTGCCCATCGAGAAAATATGTATAGTATGATGAGTGGTGGTTACCAAGCAAGAACCCCTAAGCTAAAAACGGTTAGAAAATTAGGTGCAATCAGGGCGAGAACTTTTAGTAATACTTGGAAAGACTTCAGTTTGAAAACAGCTATTGATAAATTTGCTCCAGGAGCTAAAGGAAAATTATCTGCAAATGGTAAGAAAATTGTATATGAAACCTCATCATCTACAAAAAGAGTCATTTTCGATAAGGAAGGTAACTATTTTAGAATTGAAGATACTTCCGTACAGGGTAAAAGAATTTATTTAGACTTGACTGGAAGCATTCCTAATAATCGTGTAGAAAATGGGCGAATAATTGGAAACAGTCAAAGTCAATATAATGCTCTAACTCATTTTAACAATTTAGATGAATAGAAGAATCAATGAAAAAACGTTATATAGTTACACCAAAAGATGGGAAGGCGGAGGAATTATTAGATTTGAATAACGCCTCAGAAAATGATTTGATTGAACTTGTTCTAACAGATGAACAATTTGAAAAGTTAACTGTTTTTGGAGTGTTTTCAGGTCTAAATGATATCGTCGGGAGTAGTATCGACGATTTTGAAGACGAATGTATCAACAATAGTGAAAAGCTACGGATAGGCCTGAAATATTTTAGAGCGATATCCCTAGAAGATGAAACAATAGTCGATATAAAAGAAAAAATAGTTTATATGTTTGAAGAAGCACTATCAAGGAAAACAGGTGTTTATTTTTTCTTTTGATCAATATGATTTCGGGAAGAGGTCAGTGTTGCTAGCACTACGATATATAATAATTTTATGGAATTAATAGAAAAAAGAGGACTGTTTAAAATGAATTTTGGAGCACCCGCCCAAGAAGAAATAGATAAAGTTCTCCCATATTGCTATTCGAAAGAATAGAAAAAATATAAGCATTTTATAATAAATTTTTATGATATTTTTTTCTGTTATTAAATTATTCCATTGTAAGGTTTCCCAGTGTGGAGTGACGACTCTCTTTATTATACCAGATTTCCATATATTCGAATAAGTCTGTCATGAAGGTACTCCCGAAGGTACAAAGCTCAAAGTGATCGTGCGCTTGGAAAAAGATGACGCTAAATATCTGATGATAGGCCGGGGCACTGCATTTTTGGATTATGATATTGAGCATGATCGGCGGCTCCGTACGATGTTTGAAACTGCGGGCTGCGGTTCGCTCTTCGGATATATCAAGCTTTTTGTATATGGGGAAGATGATGTCAAAAATAGTGCACAATTGCTAATTATCTTTTCGGCAAAGCAGATTATATTATATCGAAGAGTTTATACAGAGATGATAAGAAGAAAGCTATATTGGCCTTGAAATACTGAATTGTTCATTAAATTTAACTGTTCATGTTACTTGAACAGCCAAATTTAATGAACGCTTTTTTTGAAGGGCAGTTCCATCATCTATCAATTACATGTACCTTCGATCACTCCGATTCCGAACCAGGCTTCAAAAGCACTGGATTTCTTCAACGCCCTTTTATTCCTAAACAATATTTCGGATATTTGGACAAAGGCCAGTTTTTAGTTAAAAGATTTTACCATGTCCGATATTCAGCAGTTAATAGCACAGATCAGAGCGTTCAGAGATGCCAGAGATTGGGAGCAATTTCACAATTCCAAAGATCTTGCAGTGGCGTTGAGCATTGAAGCGTCAGAGCTTCTCGAGCTTTTCCTGTGGAAAGGCAATGAAGATGCTAATCCTGACAAGTTGAAGAATGAACTTGCTGATGTATTGATGTATGCTCTTCTGCTTGCCGATAAGCATGGACTTGATGTCAAGCAGATTGTGGAGGACAAGATGAAACTCAACAACGAAAAATACCCCGTCGAAAAAGCCAAGGGAACCGCAAAAAAATACAACGAACTATAATGAGATTATACGCTGGTTCGGCAAGTGATTTTATCTATCTCAATGCAGAAAATAAACTTGTCGATTTACTTAGGGAGCAGTTTTTAAAACAGTTTGGATACAATCCGTCACACAATGAAGCCATGTCATGGCGCAACTCATTGTTCCGGCTTTCCTATATCATGGAACGCCAGAACCTGCAAGATCAGGGTGTCATGGTGGAGTACAAACTTCCCCTTAGTGCCAAGCGGATTGATGTCGTTATCTACGGCCGTGATGAGCAGCAGCATAAACAGGCTGTGATCGTTGAACTCAAGCAATGGGAGAAATGCGAGTTTACAGACTATGATTCCGATTACGTCCTCACATGGGTAGGCGGAGGCCATCGCTCGGTATTGCATCCCAGCATACAGGTCGGTAATTACCTGTATTACCTCAAGGAAAATAATAGCGCCTTCTATCAGGAAAAAGATCCAATTCAGGTTTCGGCATGTAGCTATTTACACAATTACAATATAGCAAGCGATATCACCCTCCAGGATCAACGATTTGAAGAAGCGATAAAACGGTTTCCGCTTTATGGATCCGAAGATAGCAGCCCATTGTCCGCATTTATCTATAGCCGCGTTGGCTCAGGGGAGGGTATGACTATCCTGCAAGAAGTCGAACAGAGCAAGCTGCGACCATCCAAGAAACTGCTCAATCAAGTATCTGGCGTCATTAAGCAAAAGCTCAAAGGCGAATTGCAGCTTTTTGGTCAAGTCAAGGCCAAAGGCGATTACATACTCCTGGACGAACAGCTGATCGTATACGATACTGTGATGTCCCTTGCCAAGAAAGCGAAAGACAAGCAAAAATATGCCGTTATTGTCAAGGGTGGAGCAGGGACAGGTAAATCGGTCGTGGGATTGCAATTATTGGCCGATCTTACAGCAAGCAATATCAATGCGCACTATGCTACAGGTTCGAAATCATTTACCGAGACCTTGCGCAAGATCCTGGGTAAAGAGGCCAATAGCCTGCTCAAATACTTTATGTCCTATGGCGATGCCGAACCCAATAGCATTGATGTACTATTGATGGATGAGGCACATCGCATACGGGAGCGTACAGGTTATCCATTCAAATCCACTGGCCGTTTGCAGATTGAGGATCTACTTCGCGCAGCGCGGATCTCTGTATTCTTTGTAGACGATTATCAGGCAGTGCGGAGAGGAGAGATCGGACAGTCGTTCTTTATCCGTCAGCAAGCTGAAAAGATGGGCTGTACCGTGCATGAATATAATCTGGAATCTCAATTCCGTAATGGCGGCTCGGAGAAATATAGCCAATGGATAGATCATACATTGCACATCCGTGAGACGGCAACGACCGAATGGAAGCAGGAAGATAATTTCGAATTCCAGATTATGGATAGTCCGCATGCTGTTGAGCAGGCCATTCGCGATAAAGTCGCCGAAGGTTATTCAGGGCGCATGATGGCAGGATTCTGTTGGCCTTGGACCAAGCAGGCCGATGCCGACGGCGAACTGCACAAAGATGTTGTCGTAGGCGATTATATTCGTCCTTGGAATGCAGATGAAAAGACGAAGGGGATGCGCCGTGGTATTCCGAAGTCACAGTACTGGGCCTATGAAGATGCAGGGATAGATCAAGTGGGATGTATTTATACTGCACAGGGCTTTGAGTTTGATTATGCCGGAGTTATCTTTGGTACCGATCTACGCTATAATCCGGATACAGCAGAATGGGAGGGTTTTCCAGAAAATTCGCACGATAGCGCCGTAAAGGGAGTTGATTACTTGCAGCTAGTTAAGAATACTTACCGTGTTCTTTTGGGACGTGGTATGAAAGCTTGTTATGTCTATTTTATGGATAAGGAGACTGAACGGTATTTTAGGAGTAGGGTGAGGAAATAGTGTAACAAGAAAAAATTTAGAGAAATATAATTGGATATAAAAATTTATCGAATTTAAATATTAAATATGGGAAAGACCTTTCGTGAGCAATTGAATGATAATCTCTGGACGACAAAAGGAGCACGATTTACAGCGCATTCAAGATTGATGAAAAAATCCAGAATATCTAATATTACTGTTGGAATATTATCTAGTTATTTGATCATTCTTGGCTTATTATCAGTGTATAATATTATCGAGAGCGAAAAAATAAATGAAAGTGCACTTGCTTTTGGCTCTACCGCTATTTCAATATTGGTTCTTCTATTTAGCCAAATAGAGGTAGCTAACGATTTTAAAGTAAGAGCCTTACAGCACCATACATGCGCGTTGAAAATATCTGAATTACATAGGCGCATTCAAACCTTTGGAATAGATGGATTTCCAAAAGATATTTCCGAATATGATTTCTGTGAAGACATAAGTAATAATTATAATAAGATTTTGGAGTGTTTTGATAATCACAAAACATCTGATTACAATAAATTTTCGACCTTACATCCAGTTTTCTTTGGATTAGGAAAGCTAAAGATCCTTTATTACAACTTGTTGTTTTATATTGATATTTATTGGTTGTATAGCCTACTAATAGTACTTCCCTTAATTGGGTTTTATTGGTTAGTAAAATAAAAAGGGAACCACATTATTATAAATGATGAAAATATCCACAAATATGGACCTCAAACTTTAAAAGATTATTTTAAATATACTCTAAAATTATAGAGTCCTGTAAATCAGAAGTGGTTCCCAATATTTTAAATGCTACTTATTAAGAATACGGCAATTTTCTCAAATTTGAGAAATCAATGCTTATTAAAAGATTATTTTAAGTTTACTCACTTAAATGAGTCCCAATATTGGAAGTAGCTATTGGCACCTAAATTACGAAATATAATTGTATCCTATATCCTGCTCGAGATCTTTTAATTTCTTGGTTTTAAATCTTTCAAATATATACTCAATTTCTACGTCAGATTTATTCGTGTTTGGATCAATTGCCCCACGGTAGATCAAATATTTTCTTTTTTTTCTTATTGTATTGTAGTCATTATAATTATTAATATATCCTTTATTAGTCCCATGTTTTATAGTATAAAAAGTTCTAACCAAACGTTTTAGATTCGTTGGGCTTGTGTTTTCAAAAGAATTTAACGAAGTGAAAAATGAAGAGATTATTTTATCAAGTTTAAAAAGTAACATTTTATCTGTTATTTCTGAGAAGTAAAATAGCCATCCATAGTTCTTTTTGTCAGAAATACTTCCAGTAATCATCTCATTGATGTCCTCTAGAAATACTTCTTTGAAACGAATATCATCATCTAGCCAGTTCTCTCTTTTTTCTCTGTTATACTCTGCATTTTTATACCATGTAAATTTTCCTGCTATTCTCCTTATAAAGACCTGGACCTTTGATTCCGAAATGCTTATTTGAGATTGAAATATCTTATAGGACAAGAAAGTTACACCATCATCTAATTGACCTTCGCTTGTTTTGTTTTCATTTAGTATCAATTTGAGTTTTGTAAGAGATTTTTTTATGTTTTCTTTACGAAAAGTGCTTATTTCACCTTTATTGAGTATTAGAATATCATCCACATAACGTAGGTATAAGAAATTTCTCTTTTTTAACTCCTCATCAAGTGAGAGCAAGTATATTTGAGCAAGTATATTTGAAATAGATAAACCTTGGGGAATACCTCTTTTTTTCGTAAATGTACTTCTTAGAGTTTTATTCGTATTTGGAGGAATAGTAGGATTTTCAATGGCTTTTTTAATCAGATCTAAAAATATTTGATTTAAACCTCGACTTTCAAGAATATTGTACAAAATTTCTCTATCGATTGTATCGTAAAAATTTTCAATATCTAATTTTATATAGTGAATATTCTCCTCAACATTTTTGGAGTATTTCTTGACTTCAAATATATAGCGATTTGGTCGCTTTTTATTAACAGCTTCCGGAAATTTGTTTGTCAATACATCCTTAAGGACATAAAGTACCAATCTATCCCTAATTGAAGCTATCGATATAGTTCTTGGAGGCTTATTAGCTGACTTTAATTTAAGGAGTTCCAGATATGGCGTAAAAGAAAATGTTTTATTCAGACATTTAGTGATAATAATTTCGAATTGGCCTTCTTTAATGTTTTCAAAAAATTTAGCGCTCATTTTATCTAATCCTTTTGATTTAGACTGAATGATCCTTTCTGAAAATACTTTATTAAAGTAGCTATTTGAGAAGAATAGTCGAGGATAGATTTTTTTTTGAACCATTTTGAATTTTTATCTTAAAATAATTAGTAAAAGGTTACTTTTTCGTTTCTATGAAAAATTATTTTTTCCTTAAGATCTGATTTAATTTTCTAAAACCTTATAGTTTTTTATAAAATCGGCAATTTGTTAAAGCGAATGCTACGGTTTTTGATGTAAATTTATGTATTGAATTAGAGATTGAGATGTCGCGACCGCTGCTAGATCTGTTGCTGATAGCATACATTTAGAACTTGAATCATCCTGATAGCATTGTATTGCTCCTGCCTTTATCCATTTTTCTACAGTGGATCTACCGTATAGTTTGTAAGCTTTACTTTTTGTAATATGGCTAGGAATAATTTTTGCTTGGATTAATGCTTCTTGTGCTCCTAATTTTGCCACTTCTTTTAATACGGATGATAATTTGTAATCTAGCTGCATTTTGTTGTTGTTAATAATTAAAACGGTAAACTATCGTCATCTGGGTTAGGTGCAGAGGGTAAAGCTCCTGCGGGTAAAGGTATATTATTGACCACATATAAATTTAAGATGTCATCCTTCTCTATAAACATTATTTGACTTCTTTTGGACGAATCTAATTTTCCAGCTAACCAATTTCTAGCTTGCTTTGTTATTTCACCGCCTGCAACTATAAATGCGTGATCTACTAACACTCGTCGATTTGTTTCAGCATCAAAAATTTCGTGGCCCAGCATCATTGTAACTTGATTGAGTATTTCCGCTACGTTAGCAGAGCCTGTTTTACTAACTCCAGAGGCATCTAGCTTATTTTTTTTTACCTGTATTCCAAAATAAAGTACATTTTGTGTCGGTAAGATATATTTCATCCATATATCTTTGCCATATTCCATAATTTTGTCCTTATGCCTTGCTGCAGTAATTCTACGAAATCCTAAATGTCGAAACAAAGGCAATAAAACTTCTTCTATAAGGTTATCCTCAGAAAGTTTTGTGATATAATCATTTAATTGCTCTTTCCTTTCTAGCTCAATTGGAGAGAGAGGTCTGTGTGGATTATTTTCTGTCAGATAAAAATTAGCTTTGGGAATTATTGATACTCTGGTGTACTCATTCCCATCATCCTGTTTTATAGTTTCAAGAAATCTCCCTAATAATTCTTCCTCTATTTCAGATAACTTACTTTTTATTGATACATATGTTTTTACGTCAACAGTAATAAAAAAAGTATAATAATAAATACCACCATTATAATTACTGTAACCTGTCTCTTCTAAGGTTAATTCTGAGTTTCTTAGTAAATTGGCAATATGGAATGCTCCCTCTTCTTTTGAGATTTCTATCGCTGTTTGTAAAATTGTGCTAGTAATATCAGTTTGGTTAATCATACTTTATTTTTTTACATAAAATAGTATTCATTTTTATTTATTAATTATGGAAATTCTTACTCTCAAGGATATTCTTTTTTAAAAACTCCAACACATCTTCGATATCCTCATCATATCTTATTTCAATTAATGGAATACCCTGCGATTTACATTTTAACTTTTTAATCCGATCTAACTTTTGTCTAAGTAAAAGACCTTCTTTTCCTCCAAAAAAGTCAATTGGTAAAAAGTGCTGAGCTCCTTGATATTCAATAGCGATAGTAAGTTCTTTTATATAAATATCGAGCCTTAGTGGACGCAGCCAAGTAGGGGAATATTGTGTGAGAAAAGTCAAATGTGGAAATTCTTGTTTTAATTTATGAAGAAGTAATTTTTCCATGAATAGCGTTCCAACATTATCAAAACCTTTTTCTTTTCGCATTCGATTTTCTAATTTTCGAAAATTAGAGCTTAATAGTTTTAGATAGTTCTTTTTAAAGTTTGGAGTAGTGAATATTTTGGACGTATTTTCCCGCATATAATCGAGATAATATACTTCATTGATAAACATTCCGTAACGTTCAACTCCATCTAATTCGATGATATCTGCAAAATAATTATCATCTATTAAGTTTGTATTAATGTTATCTCTAACATAGTCTATTAAAAATATCTCTTCTAAATCGGACGTTGACAACGTCTTGAGGAAACCAAGAATCTCTTCAGAAGGGAAAATTTTATTTGTACTTTCAGCGAGTGATGCTATAAAATATTTTTCTATTTGATCATCTTTAATAGCAGCATCATTGTAAATAATGTAAATTACATATTCTAATGGGTAGAATAATCCACGTAAAAATAGCTGTGAAATTTTTTGATGGAAATCCCAGAATCTAGCAGCATATATATAGCTTGTTAAGGAATTAATTCGTTTGAACCATTCGTTATTTATGAATGCCAATTCCAGATTTTTAATGAAATTATCAAAAACATTTGCATCAGGTATTTGAGCAACAAGATTTGTGATAAATGCTATTATTATAGCACTTTTTCTAATATCAGTTTCTCCTGTAATTCTGGTGTCAGATGGTGTTACGATACATTGTACCCAGTTAAGATTTTCTCCGTATGCGCTATTTATCACGTGAGAACAAGGATAACATGATTTATCCCCTAACAGGTAAATTAAATTATTGTAAATAACTAGGCGAAAACTTGAGCTTATTCCGTCCGAAAAGGTTATTCTATGATTTTTATTGATATTCTCAATTAAGGCTTGCTCATTTTCTTGTAGGGTACATATTTCTTTATGGTATTTCCTAAGATCTATTCCGTAGTGGTTTATATAGCAATCGTTAATTATTTGAGATGTCATAATTTAATATAAGTAAAAATTTTCTAGAAAGAGCTCTTAATACAGCTATTAAATAGAGTATGTAGACATGTCTTTAATGTCTTATTATATATCATTTAATAAGCTCATTTTAAGACTTTACAAAAATATTGTCATATCTTTTTGTTTTTAAAAATTGGCCGAATGAAAAAAAAGCCTCATCAATTTTTTTTAAATCGAAATCTTTAAGATTTTCTTCTATAAATGGAAGATATTTTTCAGAATAAAACTTAAACTTGTGCCTATCAGTAGCTTTTTCGTCAATTTTGCGATAATCATCAATGCCTGTTATAAAGACAAAGGCTCTGTGAATATGTTGATCATATATAGGAAACTTACTAGGATGGATAAGATGTAACAGAAATATACTCCATACAGCGGATATATCTTTGTATTTTTCTATGTGGTCATTAAAGGTATAACTTTTATTTAGCTTTGCTTCATTTATGTGATTAATATTAGCAATGATCTTTTCTTCGAGACTTTTCTGTTTTAGTTTACTCAAAACACTTCCGTTTTTCCAAATATAAAAATTTAAAAGATCCTCCTCTTCAAATATTTCTTTACCTATTCTTGAATTATATACATTTTCTAATTTATAAAAATACATGCTCGACCAAAAATCAAGAAATGACTTCCAATCATTAGTACGTGACACAGATAGTACTTGTAGGTTCATAATGTAAATACTATTTATAAATATCATCTTCTATTAAGGCTAAGAGCATAGCTGCCATAGCTTCGGTCTCGGTTGTGCCAAATCTAATAAGGTTGTTATATTGTCCTTTTTGATTTTGACTAAACGCTATAACCTTACCCTCGTAGGCATACCTAGCTACGTAATCTATAGAATTAGGATTTTCATCTGCTTTTAGAAGCTCTAAGCGTGCGAAGGAATAGTCGGTGCCTTCTGGGAATACTATTTTTTCATAAGTGTTTGTGGATACTCTATAAGTCTCTTCATTTATTTCTAGGGTTCCGGGTAGTAAGTTTAGAAGTTCAGAAAAAGTATAGCAGTAGCACTCAAATTGAGAGTCTAGTTTTAGGTCTGTTTCACTCACAAATAAACTACCAGAACCATTTTTGAAATAGCTAAATAGAGATTTCTTCCCAGGGATTACTTTGTTTAATAATTTGGAAGTTTCGAAGGATGTAACGATTTGCTCAATTTTCATTATGTATAATATTATTAGTTGAAAAAAATATATTCATGTTCTCTGTTAAACTGCATGACCTGTTGAAACGTGTATGGGGTAGAAGTAAGTTTATAAATAACGTCTGTGATATCATTTTTCAACCGTTCATGATAAAACCGGTTGTTATTCTTTGGATCATCAAAAGGGACTATATTCTCAAGACCACTGAGAATAGATTTACTAGTTTCCAGCCCATTTTTTTCTCCTATGGATATAAATACTTCTGAAATTTTTGTGATTGGCTTAAACCAACCGCTGAATATATTATCAAGATCTGGTAACGAGAGACAATGTGTTACAATTTCCAATAGTGTATCTATAGAACTCGGATTAGAATAATTTTGATATTCTAAATCATAGTAGGTGTCGCCCGCATTTTTTGTTTGAGCTAAAATGTATTCTTTCAACCTTACAAAAGCAAAGTTTCCATTAGCTTTCACAAGATGTCTTATAGCGGTAGGCTCATCCAGCAGTTTTTTGTCAACTAGTAATTGATAGTTATCTGTTATAAAATTTCTAATAAAATCATATTCTTGTAGATCTGATAATGTATTTAAGATAAAGGGGAGAAAGTAATAATCTTCATCCTTCTCGAGATACAAATTGGCTACCAATTTTAAGATAGGTGCATTATCCATATAACAAAGCTCAACAACTTCCCGTGCACAATCGTAATTCTTTCCAAGAATACTATTTTTTAAATCTTCTTTAATGCCATATTTATTTTTATCAAAAGATATTTCTTTAGACTTTAAATAAGCGAGAAAAGGTAGTTTTACCTCAGGATCAGAGATTGTTTCCAACTCTTTTAATACTTTTGATACTACTTTATCTACTCCTACTATTTCATCAATAAAATCAAAATCAAACAATGTATATTTTGAAAAATCAATCAATTGAAGCAAAAAACTCTCTTCAAATCCAGGAAATTTTAAATAACGGACTAAGTTGAGAAATGAATTAATAGTTCTTAACTCTTTAGAAGTTATCAGGGATTCAGGATTATCTAAAAAGCATTCTATCATTGGCTTAATGTCTATTATCCAGGATTCAATATGTACTTTTTGAAAATCTTTAACGACAATAGACAATTCATTATTTTCTGATAGAGTTTGATAAATATCTTCGAAACGATCTACTCTTTTATTTAGGAGAACTTTATCAAGATCTTCTATTTTTAGTTTTTGATCGGCCTCATAGTCTTCTCTGAGAATTTTCCAAAGGAAGTGTTTTGCGTATTCACTTATATTTTTTTGCAGTTCAATACTATCGTAATACTCATCCCAAAATTTGTCAACTTCCTCATAAGAAAGAGCTGCTGTATTATAGTGCAGAAAGATATTTTCCATTTGCTTTTTTAGCAATGGCAAGTCAAATTTTACATCAAATTCTCTTTGAGTTGAACTTCTATTAAAAGCAATCTCTTCTTGAACAGTAGACTGTTCGATCCTGTCTGGAAATATAAATCTAGTATTGTCTTCTATATACTTTTGAAACTGTATTGCTTTTTCTAAACTGTCATATTGCATTCTATTGCGAACTTTGATTAGAAAAAAGTCTTTTAAAATACCATTTTTATAATCTTCAACAATATGAATATAATATTCTGCCTTTAATATCTTCTCTAGAAAATAAATATTACTATTATTTTCTGCTTCTAAAGCTATTAACTTCTTAAATAATCCTTCATCAACCAAGCAGTCTTTTGCTAAGGATGCTAAAAGGTCCTGTTCTAAATGATAGATTCTGTTTGTGGTTATAACATTACAAATTATTTCAATTAATTTCCCTCTATAGCCTTCAGTTGCCGGACGAACGATCGATGAACAGTATTGGATGAATTTTTTAACATAGTTTTCCCTTAATTTGTAGTTGGTTATACGCTCGAGTATAAATTCCAATAGATAAATAAGAGTGTCGGTATCTTTGATTTGGCTAAATAGTGTAAAGACTTTTTCCTTCGTGGAAATTACAGACCCATATTTTGATTTTTTGTTCCATTGTATTTCATTGATGGATTTTTTTAAAATATGAATAATAAAATCTTGATGGCAATCAAAGTTATTTTCATTAATGAGATTTATTACCTGATTGACAAATTCCTTATAATCATAGGTAGAAACAAAGCTTTTTATCTGTTCTAATTGTTTCTCTTTTTTATCGTTATCAACTCGTTTTATAAGGGCAATCGTTCGCTCCATAATATGAAGTAAATCGACTTCATTTTCCTTAAACTCATTCATTATTTGAAGAAAAAGAGATTCAACCCTTGTAGCATTATCGTTATTAGACAATGACATATGGTTGAGTAAAATAATAGCCGACTGACGTGTCCGTAAATTTAGCTCTTTGTTCATTGCCTTATCAAATAAATACTTAGTATTTGATAAGGTATTGCCAAATTTTCCAACTGTACTATCATCTTTAAGCCATAATGTTTTTTGTATACAGTGATCCTGAAAATAATGTTGTAATACAGTATTGCGAATTTCATCGGAGACTAATTCAGTATCTGCTTGGAATACCATTTCGATATCGTTTTTGACAAGCCAGCTAATAAGATCATTATAAACGCATGCTTGTTCAAATTCCATATTTAATAAAAGTGTCACTACATTATACCAAGACGGATGTACTTTGCAGATTTTATCGTCTATTTTTATTAGGCCAAGAAGCTTATTAATGTCCATTTTGGTTAACATTTCTGCTACAAAATATTCTTGAACGCTTTTGAGTTCAAAGCTCCATTTCTTATCTGTAGATTGTTCTATAAATGGATTTTTAGCAAGAGTATCTGTTTCCCCCAATATTGCACGCGCTTTAGAGTCTTCGATAGAAGTTATTTGCATCGTTTCCATTGCAAAAGCAAGCTTTCTTGCTTGTTCTAAATGAAGGCCTTCGCTATAGTTTGTATTTCTGAATTTGTCTTTTTCATCATGATTAAGCCTGTTATTTATGTATTGCGAGATCAATTTAGAACGAGATATTTCAATACGATTAATTTTTAAATAGTTTTCGCCTATAAGTTCAAGATAGAATGGTGTTTCTAAAAGATCTGCATATTTGGAAAAGTTGAATCCCCGATGCTTTTTAATAAAGTCTATCCCAAATTTATCCCTTAAGAATCTCAATGCTTGGCCGTCTACAATTGGATTAAGATATGCTTCGGTAAATCCATCTAAGTTTTTGACAATTTTATTGTAAATCGAAGTCCGGCAGCTGATGATAAATTTAATGTTGTTTTTTCTCCGCGAAACTTTCGTGCTGTCGATAAATGATCTCAACTTATTACTAAAGTCTGTAATATCATAGACTTCGTCGAGTCCGTCTAAAATCACAAGTAGGAAGGGGATTTTCTCATACTGATTGGGTAATATGTCTGAGATTGTAGAACTAGAGTTAAAGTTTTTTAGTGATTTAAAATAAGGTATGATTTCGTTGCTATTAACTTCGTCCCACAATGAGACAGCGACAGCCTTTAGCTCCGTTGTTTTTCCTGAACCAGGATTTCCTAATATTACAACACCATTCTGACTACTTGAGATTAATTTATCCAATTCTACCGTGTTCTCTGGATTACTCCAGAAATATGGTTCTCGTAGAGGAGTTGCTCTAAAAGACCTTTCCATATGAAAAGGTAGCTGTTGTTGTGAACCAATATAGACCTGTCTATCCGTTTCTTCGATTATTATTTTAGCAAGATTTCTATCAGAAAATATAAGTTTGTCGAATTCGTTTAGTAATGAATGTCGTTCTTCGTCACTAATTTCGATTTTTTCATTATAAACTCTCGCAAACAGATCTGGATACAAGCTAAAAAATTCTTTTATATGGTATTCAGGAGTAAGGAATTGAACTGGACACTCAGTTGCTATTTTATCATAAAAGTTTTCAAGCTTGGAAGGTTCGTTTGGGTTTTTAAAATCTTCAAAAGGTGAAACGAATAATAGAAGATCTATTGCCTTATGGGTGGACAGGATGTGAGGGATCTTTTCAATAGCTTGTGTATAGTTTAAATTGCTATTATAGTCTTTACATTCGGCATAAATAGTGTAGCTTTTATATTTACTTGTTACAATTTCAATGAGTAAATCATAGCCATCTTGTGTTCCAGTTTTCTGATTTCTCCTCCTCGTAACTGTATATCCAAGTTCCCTAAAAATTCTTTCTAAGAATTCTAAAGCTATTAATTCAAATTCTAAACCTTTTTTTATCATTTTTGAATCCTTGGTATTGATTTTCTATTCACATTCCATTGTAGTAACAATAAGCATTAATCTAAAGAGATCTAATAATTGTTGATGGGATTTGCTATTGATCTTTAATTTATATAGCTGTCCAACCCAATATTTTTTCTATTTTCTTTCTCATTGTTGTTTGGATTTGTTGTGGTGCTTTTCGTATATATTCTTCGGCAAGTACCTTTTTATTCTCAGATAAGGATTCCAGGTACTTGATTACATTTTCTTCACTGTGTGACAAATTGATTTTATCTTTAAATTTTTTGGAAAGATTAGTCCATATTACTGCGTCGATGTCGGTTTGATCTATCCATTTTTTAATTTGTTTTTGCCAAGTGAAGTTAATAGGTGAGAAAGTGTCATTCGATTTCTCGTAATAACCAATTCTATTTACGTTACTGCCTTCCCTGACAGCTAGGTTTGAAATAGCATCTTCTAGGATTGAATGTGTCGAAACGGAGAATAAAGTTTGAACTTCTTTTGCCTTTGAGTCAATAACAAGAGTTAATCTGCCATCTTCAGATATTCTGGAAAACTCAAGGGGTAGGTAAGGCCCTCCGCTGTTCCAATTCAGTTCTTTATCAAAATCTAAATTTTTCGGTTGCCAAATTAGTGACCCCCAGCCTAATATTGCTATTTTCATGATACAGTTTTATTCTTTAATAAAGGTTTCAATGTCAATTAGATTCTCTTTCCCAAACCAAGTTGTCACTACTCTAAGAGCATAGTCATCTATTTTAGATAACATTAATACTACTAATTGATCTTTAGCTCTAGAGCATTCTACATAAAACAGATTTCGTGTTTTAAGCATTCTTTCTTCATTGTCATCTGTATTATTAAAAAAATTATTAAAATTATACTCGCTTTTCCATTCCGTATCGTCTATAACAGTTAGAACATTTCTGTATTCGTCACCCTTGGTGCCGTGTTTTGTTGAAAATACTGTTTCATCTTGAGTATGTTTCCAAAAATTTAGTATTTCTCTGTATGGTAATTCTAAAAAAGAATTGTATAGATTTTTATCTTTTTCAATTCTATCTATTTTTCTTTGGTCTAGACCTGATAAATCTTGGTTTATTCTTTCAATGAATTCATAATAATTCTTCGGAAATAATATTTCCATTTCTAAAACCGAACGTAGTACATCTCTGATTGTACTATTTTCTCTGTTGATAGCTAAATCGTCTAGAAAAGTGGAAATTTCTTTCTTCTTGTAATGCTTGAAATCATTTAAAAAAACGCCATTTTTTCTAATAAATCTTATGGCTTCATTATGGTTTTTAGATGTCCAAAAATCTAATAGGTGCTCTAATCCAATTTTCCTCTCCTGTGATGTCTTTTTATCGACATAGCCACAAAAGAGTTTAATCAAAACATGATTTCTATCTAATAAGTTATCTTTTACTGTCAGACTATTTCTTCGTGAAAAAATAGTATATAAACCAGAAAAACCCGCTCTTTCAGCGATTCTACTATTTGCTAGTACCAGTATCTTATCTTTACTTTTTGGATTAAAATTCCACCCTTTTTGCTCCAGTCTTTCTAGAACTTTATCATAGAAATTATTTTTGGCTGGTTTTATTGAATCTTCAAATTCTTTAACTTTTTCCTTTTTCCCTCTTTCTGGATGGTTCTTCCAATAAATAAATTTAATCGCCCCTTGATTTTCTCTTTGAGGTATTTGTTGGATATTGGATCGGAAATTGTTTAACAACTTTACCACTGCTTTTGATGACCTAAAATTTTCCTCTTTTTTTATCAATTGAAGACTTGCGACATTCCCTTGATAATATGATTCAAGATCACCTATGCCACTGTCGTAAATTTTTTGATGGGAGTCACCATAATACCCGAGAAGAATTTTCCCTTTATTGTTTTTCAGTAGGTAATCATTTAATAGAATGATTGTTTCTGTGGAAGTGTCCTGATACTCATCAATCAATATAAAGGGATATTTCTGAGCTACAATTGAGGAAATTAGTGAATAATTCTCAAAAATCATTTTTGACAATTCAATAACATCATCATGGTGTAATTCCCCACGCTCAAAGTCACGGAAGGAAGAATCATTATAAAATACTGAGTTTATAGCGTCAGCACGTTCTTTTAAATTGGGGATATAATTGGAGTCCTTTACTTTCATTATATCTTTTCTTAATCTAATTTCATTAAGCTGACATAATTGTATTTTTAGTTGTTTTTGAAATTGTTTTATGCATTGCCATAGAAACTCGTGAATTGTAAAAACATTTACAAGTTCATTATATTCAATTCGTTTTATAATTTCATTCTTTGCAACATTTGTATATGTAATACAGATGATTTTTTGCCTTCCATTTGTTAGCTCTTCGGCTTGATTTTCTATCAAATGCCTTAGAGTTTGAATAAGTGCGTACGTCTTACCTGATCCAGCACCAGCTTCTACTACATAACTCTGTTTTATTCTTATACAAGAAACTATTTCTTCAATTGCTCCCATAATATCCTGCTATTTGGATTTTAAATGATCATTGAGAGCTAACCATTCCAATCCTTCCTTAATGTATTTAGGAACATTCCAATATAGTCCTGTATTTCTCTCATCAAAAGTCATTAAATCGAACGTGAAATTTGTTTTTTGAACTGAGGTAGGGTCTATTTCTGATTGATTTCTACCTGTATCTAAATATATTAGGTCATCTAAATTTTTAAGTTTTTTATATGAAAAACAGGCACAGACACTTTTATTATATACTTTTTTATTTTTAGTTGCCGATTCATAACTTGACTTAAAGAAAGCTTGATTACAATTGATAATAGCATTCTCTAAACTTCTTGCTACAAATTGTTCCCCATCTTCGGCAATTTGATAGGCGACTCGGATTGTTTTAGAAATATCTAATTTATTTTTGGATTTTAAGGCTAGCAAATCTTTGATATTTCGCTTTTTAGGGAGCCACGTATACAAAGTAGAATTACTTGTTTTGGCATTAGGTGTTAAAACATGACAACTAGTTCCGGCTTTTTCATCAACAGAATCAATATCTGTGACAATTAAAACTTTGGTATTTAAGAATTTGAAAAATTCTTTAAACTTATGAGTGTAGGCTCCACCGACCTCTATGATGGATACGTATTCATTTTCCAGACTTTTTGCAACTTTTTTAATAAATAGTGGCATTAATAATTTTTCGGTAATACCTTCAACCATAATTACTTTATCAGCGAAGAACAAATCGCATTTATTAAGATTTAGATATTGTTTTAAAAATCGAAAGGTATCCTGGTTTGTCTCTTTATGTTTAAAGTCATTAAAATCCTTTACTTCGACTATAGTTTCACCGTTAATTTGAAACTTATTAAAATAACGAATTCTTTCAAAGCTTCTATTAACGTTTAATCCCGCTTCTGCAATCATATGAGACGAGTGTGTACTCATAATTATCTGAACTAGAATTTGATCATCAATACGTGTGTTATTTACAGTTTCACGAATTTGTTCTACAAAAACCTGTTGCATCTGTGGATGAAGATGAGCTTCCGGTTCCTCAATCATGATTGTTAAAATTTCGCTAGCATTATTAGCTTTCTTCTTCTTGAAATCCTCAATAAATGAGACAACTTTCAAAACCAAATAAATCAAATTGCTATAACCTAGTCCATTATAATTTTCAGGTAGTTCTATCCCGCCACTTTTATAAAAATATTTAATGTTATTCTTAATGATTGTTTCTGGATCAAATTTAGATCGTAAAATTATCTCTGGAATATTAATCTCTTTATCTACTCCAAATGATTTTAATTTATCCAGAATGGTTTCTAAGACCTTTTCATACTTTTGATCCAATTCTTTAGCTGTACCAGCAAGACTGTTTTTTAAGTTTTCAACATCCGTATTCGTATCGGAATTTATGTTTCTATAATAATCAGAAAAGCCTGTAGCTAAAGATCTATTATTATCTGTTTTGGTATCGTCGAGTTTTCTTGATGCTTGAATTGTCTCAAAGGTTATTATTGATTTTATCTTGTTTTGAATATTTTCCTCTATTAGATTATCACCACCGAAAACTCGAATTGAATAATGGTTTGAAATGTTTTCATTTAACCATTCAATCAGACCAATATCTTTTTTGGGACGATTATCAAACGATTTAAATATATTAAATGTGTCCTTAGGCTCATATTTAAATAATAAGGTGGCCTCAGTTTTACTATCATCCAGATCCGAAATAAAATCACTTATATTGATGAGTGAGTCATTTAATTTATCATATTCAATATTTATACTTAAGGTAATTCTAGGGATGGAATTAATTATTGTTTTTTCGATTTCATCAATTCTATCCTGAAGAGTTTCCGGAAGCAACTCTTCCTTATAAATTTTATAGCATTCCTCAAATTTCGGGTAGCTATTTAAAGAAAAGTCATGGAAAGAGATTCGGTTTTTGTTATCAAAAAATAGATTTACGATTTCAAATAATGATGTTTTTCCAGAATTGTTTTTACCAACAATTAAGGTAATATCGTCTTCAATATTAATTGTTATATCTTCCAACAACCTAAAATTGGTTATCGTTAATTTTGTTATCTTCATACTATTTAAATAGGTTCAATTTCACATGGCGTGAAAAGATATAAAATTTGGCTTATAAACTTTAAAATACTTTTATAATGGTTTCTAATTTCTCCATAGTAATTCAAATATTTTGAATTTACCGTTATTATTCCCCCTTCTTTTTGTTCGGATACATGGTGATATATTCTTTCATCATTTCTCCGGTATTTTTTCCGACAGCTTTTTCTATGAGTAATAATTCATAAGGCTCAGGTGCGCCGGTACCAAAATAAATATCTGTAAGTCGTTGTTTACTTATTCCAGTTTTAGCAAGAATTATCTCGAATGCATTTTTACCTTGGACATTATCTTTAGTATCTGTTTCATAATTATCCTGCATAAATATGCCAAATCCCTTACGTGTTCTATTAGTGTCAATCTGGTCTTTAATTATCTTCAGATCAAAATTGCGATGAGGGTATACAAAATCTCTCGTTTGCTCAATTGTATCACCTGTTTTTACAGAGATAGCATAAAATGAGTGCAGTGATACTGATAATCGTTTTCGGTTAATTATCTTGCTAATTTCACCTTCTGATAAACCTACTTTTTCTCCAAATTCTTTATTAGATAAGCCAAAAGCTATTTTCTTGTTAAGCACATATTGTGAGAAATTTTTGACATCTATGGCAATTAGTTCGTTTTCCTCCATAAAATTTTAATAAACAGTGGTCATTCCATATATTTTATTTTTATTAATGGAATTGTATTGGTATATTTGTCTAAGCGATTTGAAAATCATGGCATTTTGCCTTGACTAACGATGTTCTTCTCGAACCCAAAAAAGAGCTAAATTTTTACCGAGAGAACCGTGTTGATCGCTCCGTGCACTGATATGCGATAAAAGTTTTATACTTTTGACATATGAGGTGGCATGCGAGCGGCTTCACGTCTACTTTGGTAGTCTTCTGAAAATCTCTTGTAGATTGTAAGAAGACGACAGGATTAGCTCTCCTGGGGTTCAAAGTGTGAGGCCGTTCCTTGCTTACCGATTAAGGTAAGGAGGTAACTTATCTCTTAGCTAAAGTTCATCGTTCATCATAACTAAATAAGAATTATGAGAACGACACCAGTTAAAATTCTAACTTACCAGTACCAGATCAAGGATCGACTTACTCGGTATTCCGCCAAACAGCATTTCAAAAATTTAATCCGAGCGCCGGATTAAAGGTTGTGTTAAGATAATCAGTACGTAAAAGGAGAGGAGCCAATAAAAATGGCTTAGTATGGTTTATTCACACGAATAACCAAATTCCCCTTTGCGTTTCTGCCACCGACCCTTACATCAATATATAAATAGAGAAAAAAGGTAATGAAGATGGCTTGTTCTAAATAATTGTTTCGCAGCATAAATTTAGTCAAACTTTTCGTTGAAGACAAATTTCTATCCAATATATTGTTGTAATAAAACAAAGGGTCGGTTCTTCCTATTATTATGGATGCCCGTGACGAACCATATATATAACCTGTAATAAAGAGTAAAACGGCATTCTGAGGTTTAGTTAATAGATTTTTTAACAGTGTGATGAATTGGGTCTTTTGATCCGATAGGAGGATTTTTTGATTCTTTTTTCAAAAAACTTTCCACCATCATGCGCCCTCAAAAGCCAAAAAAATGAACAAGCTTTTTAAGAAATTGGTAGCCTTTGATATGGCCATGTACGAAATCCACCATCTGGAGTACGACCCTGTAGTATGTATTAAGGAATTTTGGAACCGTTATGATATGGATAGCTGTCGCAACCATATTGTTGAACTTCTAACGATTTATATCGATAGGGAAAGGAAGGTAAATCCTGCGATCAGTACAGCTGATGTACATCACTTTACGATTTCCTTATTCCGCATGCTAATGGCTTACTTTATTGTCCATTATCAACGGATCAATCTGTCGGGGATAAAAATATCATTTCTGCGTAGCAATCGATTTATCGCCTGTGAACTAGAAAATAGTAAGGATATCTACGACCTTTTTTATCAGCTATCTCAAAATCACTAACCATCAAATTATGAATACGTTAAAATTATTGACACTAGTCAAGATCTATATAAATACCTACATCTGCCAAGCACTTGCCAGTTACTCGAGCAGATCATACTGTAAGGGTACTGGTCGGGTGCTGAAAAAAATGTCCATTCCTGAAAAAGGTTTACAAAAACCGAATATTAAAATCTTAAATTTAATATTATGAAAAAGCGTATGACAAAACGTAAATCAGGGGGACAGCAAGTTTACAGTGATAGCTTCAAGAT